>Ga0310690_10001851_pt1 | contig 36378 bp, 29 predicted proteins | sample AusTroGonzalo_MG_2_FD_207661 | JGI IMG/M metagenome (GOLD analysis project Ga0310690, IMG submission 207661) | Bovine rumen microbial communities from tropical cattle in Woodstock, Queensland, Australia - Gonzalo_04 (v2) (version 2) | ecosystem: Host-associated > Mammals > Digestive system >...
TCGCGCTTGTCGTTGGGCAGGTCTTCGAACGAAAGAATTTGTGTAAAGGCCGATTCAAAGAAGAATTTAGCCGAGGGGATGTCTTCGATGCTTTCGCTGTGCAGGAACTGGCCCAGAATGTTGAGGCAGTAGTCCTCGGCTTCCTGGTGTTTTTTCTGTTCGACCAGAATGTCGAAATGCAAAAGGTTGATGGAGCGGGTCAGGTCGGCGTGCAGGTATCCTTGGGTTCTGGGTTGCCTTTCCAGGAGTTCCAGGAGCCGTAGGGCTTCGTCGTAGTTTTTGTGCCTGTAGCTCAGTCGAATGAGCCCGAGAATGTTCTGTACCTGGTCGTCTATGGTCTCGAACGGGGATTGCATCAATCGGATAGAACGCGACAGAACGGCGGCGTTGTAATCCTTGCCGTTGATTTCGTCCTTGAACAGCTGCTTTTCGATGGGGTTCGGGATACTTGTGGAATAGTTGGAGGCCTTGATGAAATGCCTGGATGAAATGTCGGGGTAGACAAGGCGTCCCTTGTTGAAGAGGAACATGGCCTCGACGCCATCCACGGTTTTATACGTCGTTGCGTTACCAAAGTCCAGCAAACTGTGGGGTTGCCCGTATAGGAATAGCGATGCCGCTTTTGTTTCCTGGAGAATCTTGTTCTGTTCTTTGTCGATGACGTTCTCAAGTTCTGTCTGGAACGAAGTACGGTTTTCATCGAACGTCTTTTGAGCGAGGAATATCTCGTTCTGGATGTTCCTGAAACTCAATATGGACAAAATAGCTGTCGGGAGTACGATTGCCCCGGCGAATAATGCGAATAACAGTAAATTATTATGTGAAACCCGCATTTGAGCCCGTCTCCGTTAAATGGGGATGAGGACTGAAAGTGCGGGGCAACGCAAAATAAGGACACTCCCTCCCATGAGGAGGGTGAGGGTAATCAGCAGTAGTGCTGCCGTGATGATTAATGCTCTTGTCACTTTGCTAATTGTGCTTTGTGCGTGATGGACACACGGTGTCCGACTTCTATACGGCGGTTGTTCGAATAAATTTCATGAATGAGTACAGCGGATTCGTTTTCGCCGGAGCGGGCGATAACGCCACGGCCCAGCAAGCGGGGAGGAATGGTTGCGTCGGACTTGTCGAGTTCCCAGATAGCGACGGCATCGCCAGTGTTGTATTGTTGCTTGATGCCCTTGTCTACCAGGATGTAGGAGTACGATCCGATGATGAGCATCGGGTCCATGGAATAGCGGATGACGGCCATGCTATCCACGTTGGATTCCTTGACATCTTCGTAGTCAGTTACGTTCAACGTTTTCAGCGGTTCCTTGAGGCGGGCCTTGGACTGGTTAATCTTGATTTCCCTGAAACTTTGTACAATCTGGGCGCGTGAGAGCGTGTCGCCGATGGCGGTAATCTTTGCATAGCCGGCGAGGCGGAGCAGTGCGAACTTTTCAAAGTCAACACCGCGAACCGTAGGCACGTTGATGGCGCGAGCGTCGATAATTTCAACGATATCGCCCTTTTTCAGGTTCTGGTTCGTCTTCTTGCCAATACCCACGACGACTTCGTTTTCGGGAATATGGATAATCGGTTCCTTGCGTTCGCCGGAGCGGATGGAGAAGTAGTTCTTCATCTTTTTGAGGGAATCAAGAGAAAGGACTTCCGGTGCCAGTACCTGGTAGTAGCCGTTGAAAATTTTCGGAGCGGGGCGTTTCTGGTAGTAGTATTCGTCTTTCGATACAACCTTTTTCTTCTTCTTGTCACGGCTGCGGAGGTCGCCGAGCATGGACTCGAAGTCCCCGTTGCGTGCGTCGTTCTCGTCGCAACCGACTGCGCTCACGCCCTTCGGGAGGCTTGAGTCTGGTGTGGCTGCTGCGCAGGGGTAGGTGTGCGTCTTTCCAGTGTTTTGACGGTGTTCAACGTTGATGCTGTCACCGAGATAAATGGAATCGCCCGGATAAATCCAGTGCGGGTCGTGGATGTGCCTGTTGTTTTCCCACAGATCGGGCCATGCGAACGGGTCGTTCAGGAATTCGTCACTGAGATCCCAGAGGGTGTCGCCCTTCTTGACGACATAGGCGGACGCTGCGAGAAATGCGACGCCGAGGCATATGGTGGCACACTTTACAAAATGCATAATAATCCTTGTAACTCTTTGAAAGTAAACAGGTTATGTAATAATTTAATCTTTTCTGGACCTAAAAGCAGCATCCTTTTGCACAAAATGCGGAATATTGCCTTTTTTTGCCCTTTCGATGCGTTCTTTGGGGCGCTGTACGTTCTTGGAACGGGCCAAAATGGCCGGATTTCGACCTAAAAGGCCATTTCGGTCGGGTACGAAGATGAATAGCACTTCGAATTTCGCGGAGCCGGGTTCCAGGTACAGAGGGACGCTCTTGCGGAGCATGTAGCCCTCGTTACGGAACTTGCGGATTTCCTTGGCGGCCACTTCGAGGTTGGATGTCTGGAGGAGAATGCGCTCCGGACGGGAGGCTGCTGCGGTCTGCACGACTCCTGTGGCAAGTGGTTCGTCGCCGGGCAGGTTGAAGTAGAATGTCCAGCGGCCTTCGTTCTCGGGCTTGCGGAAGAACTTTGCAAAAAAGTTGGCGTCGAGTTTTTGCCTGTGGAAGCGCAAGTTGTTCTCAATTAGCGTTCGTGCGTTGTACTTTGAAGAAAGCATGGCGGTTTCGCGGCAGTCCAGGCAATCGACGGAATCGAACATGCTGGCCAGCGAAGCTCCCACGTAACTCGATGCGGAGTAGAACTCGAACAGACGGTCCCCCTTTGTCGGGTGGATGGCGTCGGCGATGCGCTTGGGGAGGCCAATCCAGGCGTCCTTGACGCGTGGAGCCCAGTCCAGCACGTGCATGGAAAGTCCCGTGTCGGCGATAGGCATAAAGTCTTTGCCGAACACGCATTTTGCCTCTGTGCTTACCGTTTGCGCTGTGGCCGGGTCGAACAGGTGGTCGGGCTTGCATTGGATAAAGTGCAGGCTCAAAATTTCGGGGATAGAACGTTGTACAAAGTCGGTGAAAGTCTTGCTTTCGTGAGCGGAGTTCCTGCCCCGGAGGTTGGCCTGAACGAGCATGGCGAACCGACCGTCGCCCGTGGCGCGGAGCCAAATCTGGCGGATGGACTTACGGAATGCGCGGAGATGCTCCTTGCGCAACTGCTGGAAAATCATGGGGACGATTTCGGGAACGTCCATTTTCCGGACCGGGACTTCGACTTCGAGTAATTCTTGCGGACCTTTGTAAACAGACTTGATGCGCCAATCGGAATGCATCGGGTCTGCCGGTGCTGTGTACCAGGCCTGGAATTTCCCAGGAATGTGCTCGGCTTCTATCCAAGCGGTGAGTTGCTTCTTGTGGTCTTCGAGCGTAAAGGCGCTGGCCTGTATCTTGACAGGTTTCGTTTCTTCTTTCTTTTTGTACATGGCGTGTAGAAAATCCTGAATAAACTCTTGCTACACCAGGAACCTGGGATAAATCCAGGAACATTCGCGGGCGAGCATCTTCGGAAACTCGCGGAAGTTTCCGTTGATTTGGTACAAGTTAAAGCTGCCTTCCACGGGCGTGAGCGACATGAGGCTGTCGGCGCGGGATTGCAGGTAGGGATATTCGTCTATGTTGCACGTGGTGACGACGGCGCAGCCAGTTAGGGCGATGATGGTGTCTACCATCTGCATCAGAATCTGGTGCGGGGCGCCACTCAGTCGTGTGGACTTGGGGTTGTGGAGGACTGCCGAGATGGGGTCGATGATGACGACCTTGTAGTCGTGGTTCTCAAGCTTGCGGGCACCTTCGATACGCTTTGCGATGAGCTGGGCCGTCTCGATGGGGGAGAGTGCTGTGCCGCGCAGGTTCAAGAAACCGAACTTGGACGTACTGGCGTTCAAGTCGCGCTTGGAACCCAACAGGTGCAGGCGGTTCAGGAACACGGACTTTGTCAACTCGAAGTTGATGAACAGGACGTCGCTAGAGGTGGTCGAGTTGCCGAACCATTCTTCCCCGTAGCAGATGGATAATCCTAAATCCATGAGGGCCAAAGATTTACCGCTCTTCGGAGGCGCAGTGAACAGGAAAAATTCGCCGGCACGGAGCACGTTTTCGATGATGCTCGGGTCTTTTTTCGGCGGTTCTTCGCTGTCGCTGGCAAGTTCGATGAGCGGTTTGCCGTCAAGCGAGTATTCCACCCATTCTTGCCATTCCTTGAAGTTCTTTGCACCTTGTTCCACCCCGATGAGGTATTGCTGCTTGCCGCCGCGGAGCACACCGGGCATGCGGACCATCTGGTTCGGGTTGTTATAGGAACGGTCGACTTTGAAACCTTGGGAGTCGAGCGTGTCGAACAGGAAATTGACTCTTTCGTTGTATTCTTCCTGGTCGGCGGCACCGATGCGGACCCAGGCCTGCACGGAGTTTGCACCCGTGTTGACCAATGCCACGCAGGGCAAGTTCAATGCCTTGTAGTAGGCGAGCTGCTTGGCAAGAGAAATCTTGGGGTTGTCCACCACCACGTAGCGGTAATGCCAGCTTTCGTCGCGGGCGTCCTTGCCTCCCTTGATGGCGTTGATGCAGAGCAGGGCGCCTTCGGGGCTGTCCAGGCTCTTCATGATTTTCTTGAGGGCTTCGTCCTGGTCGACGATGTTCGAGACGATTTCCGTCGTGGCGGTGGGGGTCTCGGAGACCTTGAATTCGATAGTTTCGTCGGGCTGGAAGGCGACGCTGAGGAGCTTGGCCAGGTCTTTGCGCCAGTCGGCGGTGGGCCAGGGGATGGATAGCGCTTCCGGGTCGATTTTGTGGTTCTGGAGGAGCTCCAAGGACTGCGTGTCGAGGCCCATGGCGAGCATCTGCTCCATGGAAATCATGCTTGCAGAAAGCGGCGAGATGATGTTTGGCGCGACCTTCGGGGGCGGCGGTGCCGCCTGTGTCTGGGCTGCCGGTTCTTCTGCGGGCTCGTCTACGACCCGTTCGGGGACACGTTTGGAAGAACGCTTCTCGTCGGAGAAGGCTCTGCGGAGGATCTGTTCGGCTTCGGTAACGGAAAGACCGTCGTCCTGGGCCTTCTGGCCTAGCTGGAAGGCCGCATCCATGTAGGTCCAGCCTTCCTCGCATGCCGCCTCGCCTGCGCGGAAAAGTTCGCTTTTGAGTTCGTTCCCACTGTATTTTGTCGTGAGGAACTTATTGATTATCTTTCTTGCGCCTTCCATAATCGTGTCCTGTTTATGACAAACTCTTTATCAAGATACATTATTTTTCGGCTTTCGGTTCAACCAGTTGGAAAACCTTCTCGGAATCACGGCTCATCCCGTAACGGGTCCGCAAGATGGACTCCTTGTACAGGGAATCGTTCTGGAGGCGTTCAATTTCCGCATTCCGGGCTTCGATGACCTCCTTCAGCGAGTCAATTTCGGCCTGGTAGGTGGCGATTTCTGCCGAGAGTTCCTTTTGTTGGAGCAGGCTGTTCTTGCCGATGAACAGTTCGAAAAGGGTCAAAAGAATCAAGACCAGCAGAACGGCTACAAAGATGTAGATTTTCTTGTTCAATTCAAAACGCTCCGTCAAAATAGAATTGGAAATTGTCCTGGGTCGAGACAAGGCCTGCGATTTCCAGTTCTGTCAATATAGCTAAAAGTTCGGGGGTCTTGAGGCCGCTGTCGAGTTCCATATCGTCAATAGTCTTGCGGAATCCACGCATTTGTACGAACAGCTCCTTCGCCGGTTCGCTCAGGTTGCAGCCTATGGCGGGGAGGCCTTGCAGGCTCGCTGCGCTGGGTTCCTGGATGCCGACTAGCTTGCGCAGGCTTTCGGGGATGAATATGGGCTTTGCCTTGCCGGAATCGAGAAGCATATTCGGGCCTGCGGCGACTTCGTTGTCAAAATCTCCGGGAATCGCGAGGAGGGGCTTCTTTTCGGCCAAGCAGAACTTGGCGGTAATGAGCGCACCCCCGTTCGATTTGCTTTGCACAACGACCGTTGCCTGGCATAGCCCGCTGATAATCTTGTTTCGGGCAATGAAGTTCCCTCTGTAGGCGCGTACGTCCGGCTCGTATTCCGTTATCGCGGCACCTCCTGCGTCAATGATGCTTTCGAGGAGCTCCCCGCGGCTCCCTTCCACTTTTTGCGCGAGGCCCTGCGCCAGTACGGCGATGGTGGGGAGCCCCGCGTCGATGGCGGCTTCGTGGCAAAGGCTGTCGATTCCCTGGGCGAGCCCCGAGACGATGACTGCGTTTGTCCCCTTCAGCGAAAAGACGAGCCTCCGGCAAAGTTCCCTTGCCGAGTAAGAAGGGCGCCTCGTGCCGACCATCGCGATGCCGACCAGGGGCGTTCCATCTTTCGTTGCCTCGGGGAGGTTCCCTGCAACATAGAGCTGCTTGGGGCAAAACTTGGATTGTGCAAGTGAAAGCGGGAACTGGCTCGCGTCGATTACAGTGTACTTTCTATCTTTGTCCATATGAAATATTCCTTTGAAGATCTGGTGAGTATAATGGCGAAACTCCGTTCGGAGAACGGATGCCCTTGGGATCGGCAGCAGACGACACGTTCGTTGTTGCCTTACCTGATTGAAGAATCCTGCGAGTTCATCGACGCCGCACAGGATGGCGACAAGGCCCACATGTGCGAGGAACTAGGCGATGTCCTTTTCCAGGTTATTTTCCATTCGCAGGTGGCCAAGGACGAGGGCAGTTTCACCATCGACGATGTCGTGCAGGGAATTTGTGAAAAGATGGTCCGCCGCCATCCGCATGTGTTCGGGGACGCCAAGGTGAATGGCGCTTCCGGGGTCGTCCGGCAGTGGGACCAGATTAAGTCCTCCGAGAAGAACAATAAAAAAATGCCTGGCAGCTCTATCATGGATAAAGTAAGCAAGAGCTTGCCGACGTTGGCCCGCGCCCAGGAACTCCAGCGTAGAGCCGCGAGAGTCGGCTTCGACTGGGTGGATCCCGAGCCCGTATTTGACAAGGCGCAAGAAGAATTTAATGAATTTCGGGCCGAAATGCAAGCGGCCGGTCCGGAAAATCCCAATATCGAGCGCATGGAAGATGAGTTCGGGGACATGCTGTTCTCGCTGGTGAACGTGGCTAGGCATAGCGGTTTCAATGCCGCGAACGCTTTGCAGCGGGCAAATTCAAAGTTCGAGAAGCGATTCCGTATTGTAGAAAACCTTGCCCGTGCAGAAGGCAAGGAGATGAGCGAAGAATCTGCGGAACGCCTCCAGGAATTCTGGAGGCAGGCGAAGGCGGAAAAGGCCTAGCCTCTGGAGTTCCGTTCAGTAAGCCTTTTTGTCGTCCTTACGATCGGAAAACCCTTATTCTTTGTGCTTCCCGCTTTTTTCCATGAGCGTGAGCGTGTCGCCATCGGTTGTCTGGATACTCAAGATACCCTTTGTCTTGGAAATGAATGCTAGAGCTCCGCTGTCCTGGATATCCATTTCAAACCGATGCTGTTCCCGGGTTATAAATTTGAATCCGGGAATAACGTAGACGCTGTCGTAAAGGGTTCCGTTGAAACGGGCCGTATCAAGCATTTCGATGTCGTCTGAGATATTTCCGTTTGAGTCGGCTATAAAGCTGAAATCGTTATCGGCGAAACTTATATTGACGTACCCTTCGTTATGGGTCTCGTAGAGAAGGATTTCGATATCCATGACGGGATCGGTGGAGGTGTACCTTAGCAGGCGCATTTCTTCGGTGGATTCGTAGCAGAAGTCAGAATGCTTTTCTTTGTAAGTGGAGTCCTTGCTGCGCTTCATGTCGACTTCGAAACCATCGGAATGGCTGTAATGGGCGCTTTTTGCTTGCCCGAAGAAGTTCTTTTCTTTCTGAAAATCAAACAGGTCCCATTTATCATGTGTTACATCGCTGCAGGTGTCTGTGCAATCTTCGCAGTAGCATGCGTTCAAGACAGCCGTGACTGCGATGGTAAGGGCCGTCAGAATGGATGTGCTTAGTCTCTTTGTCATATAGTGAATCTCCTTACTGACAAGGATATATATTCTACAGTGGAAAAGAATAGGGAAAATGCACTTTTTTTCACTTTTTTTGCCGTATTCCACTTTGGAGTGTTCTGTATAGGAACAGGGGTTTTGAAAAAATATTGTTACAATGCCTCAAGATGGCGTTATCTTATAGGAGTGATACTCTTCCATCTTGGTCTTGGAGAAGGGATGCCGGATCGGACCGCGGGGTAAGATCGATGAGTAGCACTTTTCTACTTTCTATTCCATATTAGAAATCCCGCAGGTTCTCTGCGGGATTTTCCTTTTGATGAGGGGAGCAAACAAAAGAGGCCTGCGGAAATTTCCGCAGGCCTTCTTTTATAGGTTTGCCAGGAATTAGGCGCGGGCCTTGGCCTTGTCGCCGTACTTCTTGATGAGTTCTTCCTGGATGTTGCGCGGCACAGGAGCGTACTTTGCAAATTCCATGGTGAACTCGGCCTTGCCCTGAGTCATGGAGCGGAGGTCCGTAGCGTAACCGAACATTTCGGAAAGCGGGACTTCGGCGGTGATGGTCGTCGTGCCCATTTCTTCGCTCGTACCGGTGATGGTACCGCGACGCTGGGAGACGTTACCAACAACGTTGCCCTGGAACTCGGTCGGGGTGGCAATTTCGACCTTCATGATCGGTTCGAGGATCTGGGCGCCGGCCTTTTCGAAAGCTTCGCGGAAAGCCATGCGGGCGCAAATCTGGAACGCCATGTCAGAGGAGTCGACCGGGTGGAATGCACCATCCTGGACTTCCATTTCGATGCCCACGACCGGGAAGCCGATGAGGGAACCGGCCTGCATGCAGCTCTGGAAACCCTTGTCGCAAGACGGGATGTATTCCTTAGGAATACGGCCGCCAACGACGGAGTTCACGAAGTTGTAGACCTTTTCGGAGTCGCCTTCGACAGGCATCGGGCGCATCACGCCGGACATCTTAGCGAACTGACCCGAACCACCGGTCTGCTTCTTGTGGGTGTATTCGAACTTGGCTTCGCGAGTGATGGTTTCGCGGTAGGCCACCTGCGGAGCACCAGTCTGCACGTCCACGTGGTATTCGCGGCGCATACGTTCGATGTACACGTCGAGGTGGAGTTCGCCCATACCCTTGATGATGGTTTCGCCAGATTCCTTGTTGACTTCGACCTGGAACGTCGGGTCTTCCTTGGTGAAGCGGTTGAGGGCCTTCGACATGTTGTCGAGGTCGTCGCGGTTCTTGGCTTCGATAACAAGTTCGATAACCGGGTTAGGAACGTGCATGGAAGTCATGTTGTAGTGGTTCTTGCCGTCGGTGAAGGTCGTACCGGAGGCGCAGTCGATGCCGAACAGGGCAACGATGTCGCCAGCACCGGCTTCGGTGATGTCCACCATTTCGTCGGCGTGCATACGCACGAGACGGCCCACGGACACCTTCTTGCCGGTGGCCATGTTGGTGATCATGTCGCCCTTCCTGAGGGTACCCTGGTACACGCGGACGTAGGTGAGCTGGCCATAGCGGTCGTTCACGAGCTTGAACGCGTAGCAAACGAGCGGCTTGTCGTCGGCGCTTTCGAGCACGACTTCGGCTTCGTTGTTGTCGAGGTCAAGAGCCTTGTTTTCAACGTCGGTCGGGCACGGGAGGTAGTCAATAACACCGTCGAGGAGCTTCTGGACACCAATGTTCTTGTGGGCAGAACCCATGAACACCGGAGTGATGTCGAGGCTGATCGTGGCCTTGCGGATGGTGCTCTTGAGGAGGTTCTTGTCGATGTCGTCGACACCGTACTTGCCTTCCATGGCGAGTTCCATGACTTCGTCGCTGTAGTCAGCGCAGCAGTCAACGAGCTTTTCGCGGTATTCGTTGGCCTGGTCGACGAGTTCGACAGGGATATCCTTTTCGATCATGTCGTCGCCGTTGGCGCCTTCGAAGTAGTAAGCCTTCATTTCGATAAGGTCGACCACGCCCTTCAGTTGGTCTTCGAGACCGATAGGAATCTGCATCACGCAGGGCTTGTGGTTGAGCTTTTCCTTGAGCATGACAGCCACGCGGAGCGGGTTTGCACCAGAGCGGTCGCACTTGTTCACGAACACGACGCGCGGTACATGGTAGCGCTTCATCTGGCGGTCAACGGTAATAGACTGGGACTGGACGCCTTCCACACCGGTCAGAACGAGGATAGCACCGTCCAACACGCGGAGAGAACGTTCCACTTCGATCGTGAAGTCCACGTGCCCCGGGGTATCGATGATGTTGATGGAGTCCTGTTCACCGCTCTTGGTGTGGGTCCAGTTTGCGAAGGTGGCGGCAGACTGAATCGTGATGCCGCGTTCGCGTTCAAGTTCCATGGAGTCCATCGTGGCACCGACGCCGTCTTTACCACGAACTTCGTGGATAGCGTGGATACGCTTTGTGAAGTAGAGGATACGTTCGGTAAGGGTCGTCTTACCGGAGTCGATGTGGGCAGAAATACCAATATTTCTGTGCTTTTCAATGTTTTTCATATTTTAGTCCACTAATGGAGTTGATGTTTGAAGTTTGGGCGCAAAGATAGAAAAAAATAAGCCCCCTCTCAAGGGGGCGTATTGGCAGAAGTTGGCCGATTTGCGTATTTTGAACGAATTTCTCTAGTTTGCGGTTTCTGTTTCGTCTGTTTTTGGGGCATCCACGGCAATGTTTTCGCTGTCTTCTTGGCAGCCCTGGTCGGCGAGGGCCTTAAAATAGGCTGCTGCCGTCTTGCCGACTTCGCAGGTGTCGTAATAGGAGTAGGCCCCGTTGCCGATAGCTCCGAGAATGGGGATGGCGCGTAGGGCGGCTCGGCCTACGAACCGGGTTGAAATCTTGAGCCCGATTTTTCTTAACAGGGCTTCCAGTGCTGCCATGGACAGTTTTTGTACAACGATGCGGCTGCCGGTGCGGACGGCGACATCCCGCAAAAGCTGGGCGGCGCTGTGGCGGAACAGGCACCAGACCATGGCTTCGCGGGAAAGCAGGGCAAATTTGCCGTAGGTCATGGCGATGTCGGAGACGAGCTGCGCCTGGATGCGCCAAATAGCGGCGATATCCGGGATGGATGTCAAGATGCCTGTGAAACCAGCAGGAACAGAAAGGGTCGTGCTAACAGCGGACGCCTTGACGGCGGCCTTTTGGGTGAGCCTTTTGACCTTTTCTTCGGGATTGTCCGTTGCGGTGTATAAGGATTCGGGAATGTCGGTAATCAAGTCCACGAGGATGGATTCGATACGTTCCTTTATCTTGTCAAACTTTTTTTCGTCTGTGCAGTCATCCATGGGAATCTCCTTATGGAGATAATATACAATTTTAGGGAGTGGTTAGTAAATAGTGGTTAGTGGCTAGGGGCTCACTGCTTACCGCTGGTCCCGCGAACCTCGTGGTGTAATTATCTGCCGTTGGAGGAAAAATATATATTTGCGATATGGTTGGTTTTTTGAAACATTTTTTCTGCTCCGTCCTGTTCTCTTTGCCATTTGTGATCGCCGCTTGTGAAGGCAGTTCCGGCAAGAACGCCGATAACGCTACAGAGCCTGTTGAAGACAATGAACTGGTCGGGGAAACGGAACCGTCTGACGATGAGGATGATGACTTTAGGCAAGTAAGAGTGACGATGGGTTCATTTACCGACTCTCGTGACGGTCAGACTTATAGTACCGTCAAAATTGGCGATCAAGTGTGGATGGCCGAGAATTTAAATTTCAAAACAGCCGACAGTTATTGTTATAACGATGATCCGAGCTACTGTACCAAGTATGGGCGACTTTACATCTGGAGTGCTGCGATGGACAGCGTTGGTGTTTATGACTCGAGCGCTGTTGGCTGTGGTTGCAATTACGATTATAAGAACTGTTCTCCATCATACCCGGTGCGTGGAATTTGCCCTGAAGGTTGGTATTTGCCGGATACCGTAGATTGGAAAACTTTGTTTGATGCTGTGGGGGGTGTCGCTACAGCTGGTAAAATGCTAAAGTCTGTAAAGGGTTGGGTTTCAGAATGGAACGGTAGTAACGATGGCGTAAAAGGTAAAGATGCTTTTTCTTTTTCCGTGCTTCCTGCTGGCAGAAAGTTCTATCGTGAAGATGACTTTAATTATGAGGGTGTAACTGGAGTTTTTTGGAGTAGTAGCCACAGAGGGAGAGACCCATACGTGGTTGCTTTTAATTATTACAGCGATGAGGTTTATTTAGACGATACCTATGCATATCATGGACTATCTGTCCGTTGCCTAATGGATGATGGAAAAAGACGACAGGAGATTGACAAGGAAAAAAGGCGCGGTATGGCGGAGCCTTGCAAGACGGATACCGAAGACAATTGTGAATACGGAACTTTGAAGGATGGCCGGGATGGAGAAATATACAAGGTTGTAAAAATTGGTGACCAATGGTGGATGGCGGAGAATCTAAGATACAGAGCACCTCAGTCCTGTCGAGTGATAACGGATATCTATGCAGATATGTATGGAAATGGACACTATACTGCGGGCTTTGGCGATAATATAGGGGATTCTAAATATGGCGCATTTTATTTGATGGATGGTGCGAAGCTTGCTTGTCCCGATGGATGGCATGCTCCGAGATGTGTGGAGATTGAGACGTTGCTTACGTCGGTTGGTGTAAATTATGCGGGCGTTGAGTATGCTGCAAATATGCTCAAGTCTTCCAGTGGCTGGAATGATGGTGAAGATGGAACCAATCGTAATGGCGTGGATGCCTACGGCTTTTCTGCGTTTCCTGCAGGTCTTTTAGATGCTGTGGATATTGAAGGCCGTTCGGATGGATATGTGGCGTACTTTTGGGGGGATGGGGGGTGCTCTCTGCGTATTTTCGGTGACGGTGCTTACTCGGATTATAGATTCTCTTCAACTGATCCAATTGCATGCGACGGGTATCCGGTCCGTTGCATCAAGGATTCGTCAACCATTGTTGAATTGGGTTATTACCCTGAAAATTCTAGCGCCAGTTTGGCGGCTAGGGTTGAACCTTGCAAGACAGATAGTACGGATTCATGCGAATATGGGACTTTGACTGACGAACGCGATGGCCTAACCTACAAAACAGTAAAGATTGGTAATCAATGGTGGATGGCAGAGAATCTGAACTACACGAATCCAGAATTAGGAATCAATAGTTTATGCAATCAAAATGATAAGTCTTGCTCGTACGGTCATTTCTACTTCTGGAGTACCGCTATGGATTCTGCGGGAGTAAATCCTGGCAATGCGGCCAACGGTTGCGGCTTTGGTGTAACATGTTCCGCTGTCGGGACCGTTCGAGGAATTTGTCCTGAAGGGTGGCACCTTCCGACATTTGCAGAATTTGAAACTTTATTTGCTGCAGTTGGTGGGCAAACTGTAGCGGGAACTGCACTTAAATCCTCCAGGGGTTGGGATTTTGGTTCTTGTGGCGATGAATCTTGCGATGGGAATGGCGATGATACTTATGGTTTTTCTGCGTTACCAAGCGGTTATTGTGTGAGCGGTAGATGTTCTGAATGGGGTAGGTCTGCGTCGTTCTGGTCTTCAACTGAGATGGACGATTCCAGTGTATATGGTATATCCATAATCGCAATGTATTTCAAGAATGATTATGCTTCTACGGGCCGCACCGGAAAGAATTTCGCTAACGCCGTCCGTTGCGTCAAGGACTAGAACGCCATTTTTGTTGTTCTTAAATTTGCTGTGTTGTGAATAAGGTCCGCTAGAAGATAATCTTGGCAATTCCGCCGGCGATGCCGGAAAGCCTCTCCCCGCTGTAATCGGCGATGGGGAAGCGCAGGCTTCTCCCGTTTAGGGCCAATTTCAGCGCCTCGTTAATCCAGGTGCGCTCGCAGGTAATTTTTTCGATGACTATTTCCGTTCCCTTTTCGCCTTCGTCAAAGCCGTAGTATCCCCTGAACAGGGTTGTCTCGGATTCCCCGCGGAGGACAATCCTGACATCGGCGGTTCGGACGTTGGAATCGATAGAGATTTCTTCGATATCGCCAAAACGCAGAACCATCTCGTTCTTGCGGATGAAGGACTCGATGGCCCTGTCTCTTAAATTACCAAGTAACGACATTCTCTTTCGTCTTTCGTCTATAGCGAACTTTGCGAGCGTTCTTTCGTCTATCTAGGCAAAGTGAGGATGTCGATGCCGTCCTTGGTTTTCACGACAGTGTGTTCCCACTGGGCGCTGAGGCTTCCGTCGCGGGTCACTGCGGTCCAGCCGTCGCTGAGCGTCTTGGTGCCCGGGCGACCGACGTTGATCATCGGCTCAACGGTAAAGACGTTCCCGACCTCGATGAAGGGGCCGCGTTCGTAGTTGCGGAAGTGGAGCACAGTCGGTTCTTCGTGGAATCCGCGGCCGATGCCGTGCCCGCAGTAGTCTTCGACCACGCTGAATCCGTGTTCGTCGGCGATATCCTGGATGGCGCAGCCGATGTCGCACCAGTGCGCGCCCTGTTCGCCGGCGGCGCGGATGCCCTCTTCCATGCAGAACTTGGCGGTGTCGACCAGTTCACGGGCGAGGTCCGAGACCTTACCCACGCAGAACATGGCGGACGTGTCGCCGTGGTAGCCCGAAAGGATGGTCGTGATGTCGATGTTCACGATGTCGCCGTCTTTGAGGATCGTCTTTGCGTTGGGGATGCCGTGGCACACGACTTCGTTGATGCTGATGCAGGCGTAGCGCGGGTAGCCATGGTAGCCCATGCAGGCCGAAATGCCCTTGTGCTGGCGCGTGTAGTCACCGATAAATTCGTCGATTTCGAGCGTGGAAACGCCCGGCTTGCACATTTCACCGGCGCGGATGAGTGTCTCGGCAGCGAGGGCACCCGCATCGCGGATGAGTTCGATTTCTTTTGCGGATTTAACTTTGATCTTGGCCATATTCAGTTTCGAGGTCGTTCGCTTTGCTCACTTTGAGCCGTGAGGTCGCTCGCGTTGCTCGCTTTGAGGTTTCTTATTTAAAATACTTTTTTTATAAGGCTCGGAGCGCCGCAGGCGCGGACTCATGCCTCATAGCTCATACCTATTTCTTCCACGCATACCGGTCAACGAGGTAGGCCAGCAGCATCTGTTCATCAGTGGTGCCGTTAGCGAGTTCTTTTACCAGCGGGAGCATGCGGCTGATGCGTTCGGTCGCCTTCTGGCCGCCGAAGTGCTTGCGGACTTCTTCGAGCTGGAGACGGGTGCGTTCGCTGACCTTCTTCGCGATTTCTTCGCCTGTGAGCGGTTCCATCTTGATGAAGTTGATGCCGAAGTCGGCGGCGGTCTGCTTGATTTCGATTTCTTCGACCGGGGTAATCAGCGAAATGCAGAGGCCACTTTTGCCGGCACGGGCGGTACGGCCGCTTCTATGCACGTAGACTTCGTGGTCGGCGGGGTGGTCGTAAACAAGAACGTGGGTCACATGGTCCACGTCGATGCCGCGGGCGGCCACGTCGGTGCAAATGAGAATGCGGATTTTCTTTTCGCGGAAGGCGTTCAACGTCTTTTCGCGCATGGCCTGGGCCACATCGCCACTCAAGGCGCCCACCTGGAATCCGTAGCCTGCGAGCACCTGTTCCAGGTAGCTCACGTCACTCTTGCGGTTGCAGAAAATCATGCAGCTGTCCGGATTGTAGTATTCCAGCACCTTGATGGCCATGGAATCCTTGTCCATCACGTCGCAGGGGTACCAGCGGTGCTCGAGGTTGTTCGCGATGACCTTGTCGTAGCTGAGCGAAAGGAATTCGGCGCTCGGGCGTTGGAATTCGCGGGCGAGGCTCTTCACCGTCTGCGGGATGGTCGCGCTGAACATCGTGCAGGCAATCTGCTTGGGCAGGTACTTGCGGATTTTCTGCATGTCGGGATAGAAACCCATCGAAAGCATTTCGTCGGCTTCGTCAAGCACAAGGTCGCGGATGTCGAGGAAGTCCACATGGCCACGCTGTACGTGGTCCATCAGGCGGCCCGGAGTGGCGACGATGATATGGACGCCTTCCTTGAGGGCCTTCAACTGGGGTTCGTAGCTTACGCCACCGAAAATGGCGACGGAACGGATGCCTGTGCCTGCGGAAAGTTTTTCGATTTCGTCTTCCACCTGGAGGCAAAGTTCGCGCGTGGGCACGAGGATGAGTGCCTGCGGATAGGGGTGGTCACGGACAATGACCTGCAAAAGCGGGAGAACGTAGGCTCCGGTTTTTCCCGAACCGGTCTTGGATTGTACCAGCATGTCGCGGGCAGCGAGCATGTAAGGGATTGTCTTCCTCTGTACCGGCATCAGGTCGGTCCAGCCGTGCTGCGCGAGGATTGCTTTTTGCTCTTCGGGGAGCATGTCGAACGTATAGTCGGGGAGCTTGTGCTCGGGTTCGATAATCTTGACGGGTGTTAGGAACGGGTTGACTTTTTCTTCTTTCTTTTCTTCGATAATTTCTTCACTCATAGTGCGCCCAAATGTAGCAATTTTTGGGCGTTTCCCATAGCCCCCTGTGTGACGCACTTAACAAAAAAACTACATGCTGAAGTGGTATTCTAGGCCCAGATTGATAAAGCAATCGATTGTGGAACTGCCGATAGTCGTGGGTTCCGCAGCGGCTTCGGGGCTTGGGTCTTCTTCGATATTTCGACCGCGGGAAGATATGCCAGCCCTGACTCCAAGGCCGTAGTGATTGAAAAATATGAAGTGGTTGCCAATGCCGACGAGGGCTCCCTTGTAGGAATCCTCGAATTTTATGCGGACATCGTAGGCTTTGGAATGAGGCTTTTTATCGTCTTTCAGTCCGATATCTTCGACAAAGAAACTGTACTGGAAACCGATGAAGGCAAACGGCGTGGTTTTGAACCATTTCGTGTAGGTGTAGGTCCTGGAGAGAACTACGTTGATGCCGACTTCGTGTTGGTGGAATCCCCAGTAACTGAGCTCCTGGTAAATGGTGTCTTGATTGTCTGTCTTGACCTTGTGGTAAGCGTATCGGTACATCAATTCCGCTCCGATAAACCCGTACCAAGTGCCTCCGGCGTATAGGGCCATTTGCGGGTCGGAGTCTTCAATGAAATTCCAGAGGCTTGCCGAATCCTTTGTGATGCGGTAATTCCTTACTCTGCTCCGGGTATGGCTACTGTACCAGTTGTCGGGTGTGAGCGGAATTTGGGCTTGGGAATAACCTACCGCTATTCCTGCCCATCCTTGGAATCCCGGAATTTCCTTGTAGGATTCGTCGGGTTCGGTCATTCTCTTGGCGCGTTCCGCTTTGGAAAGGCGTCTTGTTGTATGTCCGTCGAAAAAGGCTGCGGCAATCTTGTCGCCCAGGGCAATTTTGTCTCCTGTATTCGAGAAGGAGCCTGCGGCAACGGGCTCTGCCGAATTTTCGTCAAAAGTAGCTGCATAGATTTCACCATCGCGATTGCCAATGAACAGGACAAGTTTGTCTTCGACAGACTGGATCCTTGTGACCATGGCTGGGTGCCTTGCCCGGAGATGTTCCGGTTTGACATTGTTGTCCATGTTGGCGAGGAGCCAGCCCGCGTACAGTACCGCTATAGAATCGCGTTCCCATTCACCGGCTAGGCGGCATTTCGGTTCCCCAATGCCCATATTGTTGCGCTTGAGTGAAAGGCAAAACTCCTTGGGGTCAAGCGCAGGGGATTTGTCTGTACTCCAGATGAGAACGTCGGCGTCTTTCCAGAGCGTCCAATGGTTATGGAAAAAAACGTTGTCGGCGAATATCGAACAAGCGAAAATCAATATGGCGAGGATGAAACGTTTCATTATTGCACCCCTGCCGTTAAGTTCCGTTTAATCTGTTTTACCGACGATGCCACAATTTGCGTAATATCGGCAAGGGAAAGTTTCACGTTGGGTTGGTCAACTTGGTTGACCGCGCTGTAGAGCGGACGTTGCTTTTCGTTGTCCCAGAGTGTATAAGAGACGATTGCCGAAAGGTTCTTGGATGTCTTTTTCTCGGGGGCTTCGTTATGGATGAGCGCATAGTCGTAGAAGTCTTCGCGCTGGAGGTCCGTTCCCAAGATGAATTCATGGATGATCAGGATGTAGGGAGGCACATTGCCGGAGGAATCTTTCACGACAACTCCCTGTTCCGGGAGGTGCCCCTTCATGAAAATGCGGGAATCCAGTTTTTGGCTTTCTTCGGGGAAATGGTTGATGGCTGCGTCGGGAATGACTGTTACGGAAGCATACGCCTTGCGTAGTTCTTCAAGGAATGCCTTGGAACAGAAATTGCTTGTAAAGGTCTGTATGCTGTCTTTGCTTATTTCCAGTTTTTTGGCAAACCAGCTGGAGCGTGTTACCACGAAAGCTTCGTCGAGGCCAGTGACGGCAATGGAGCCCTCCGGGGCCTTTTTGTAGCTTGGGTGGGACTGGTTCCAACGGTAAGACTGACTGCATCCGCAAAGGATGCTCATCAAAAAGATGCAAATTGCAAAATGCAGTCTTCTAACCATAATCCGATACCCCAACGTGTAGAACTTATGTCTACTTGACGCCCCATTGTTCGCGGTAAGCGTAGACGCGTTCAAGAATCCCTTCTGGAGCGTTGATGGCCTTGCGGTTTTCTTCGGTCTCGAGGAACTTGATGATGTCGTCGATGCTTACGATGGAACGGGCTTCCAGGCCGTAGTGGTCCTGAACATCTTGCAATGCGGATTTCCCGCTTTCGAGGCGTTCGCGACGGTCTACGGAGATGAGGAGGCCGACCACGTTGGCGTTCTCGATTTGCGAGAGGGCCTGCATGGTCTCGTTGACGCTTGTGCCTGCGGTAATCACGTCTTCGATGATGACGATGTTTGTCTTTTCGGCGTACTTGTAGCCGACGAGCGAACCGCCTTCGCCGTGGTCCTTGACTTCTTTACGGTTGTACGTGAATGTGAGGTTCCTGGCGTAAACGTCGCTAAGTTTCATGGCGGTAGCAGCGCAAAGAGGGATGCCCTTGTAAGCCGGTCCGTAGAGGTTTTCGGCCTTGCCGTCGAAATGTTCCATGAAGGCGGCTGCGTAAAATTCCGCGAGGCGCGAAAGGGTTGCCCCGGTACGGAATTCACCCGTATTGATAAAGTAAGGTGTATTACGTCCGCTTTTAGTGACGAAGTCCCCGAATTTCAGGGCTCCGGCTTCGACAAGGAAATGTACAAAGTTGTCAGTCTTAGTCATAGATAATACCGTTGTTGGTTTGCCTAGGTGGCGTCGGCACCACTCAGTAAGGCGATGATTCTAGAGAACACGTTGGCTTCGGTCAGCACTTCGATAGCGACCAGCAACGCAAGTACAACGATGCAGAGACCGATGTAGACGAGGAACGATCTCTTGAACCCGCTAATCTTGATTTTGAAAATCAACCAGGCGATGAAACTCAGGATGGCGCTGAACGTCCATGCGGCGATAGCTCCCAGTGCAACTCCCGGAATGAGGCTCACGAGGAAGGTGACCGCGATGCCCGGCATGAAGAAGAAGCATATGCAGAGCACGCTGATGAGGGCGAACCCGACATAGTGCGAGAAACCGCGTTCCCTCTGGATGATAATCTGGGGCTGCTCGTATGCGCCTGTCGCGTAAGACGTTTCGGCAGGTTCCACCTGCGGTTCCTGTTCGGGTTCGCTGGATGCGGCTACGGGTTCGGTGGCCGGTTCAGTCGCTGTTTCGGCGGCAGGCTCAGTGACCGGAGCTGTCGTTTCAGGAGACTCGCTGGGGGTGTTTTCCACGGGTTCGGTAACCTTGTTTTCTAGTTCTTCAGACATGACTGCTCCTAGAGGATGAATGTTCTACCGGCATACACGAACACGCGGTGCTCGAGCCAAAGTTTAAGTGCCTGGGAAAGCGTGCGCTTTTCAATATCCTTGCCGAGTTCCACCAGTTCGTCGATGCTTGCCGTTTCGGGCACGCGCTGGATATCCTGGCAGATGATGGGGCCCTGGTCCAGGTCTTCGGTGGCGAAGTGGGCCGTGGCGCCGATAATCTTGACACCCTTGTGCCATGCCTGGTGGTAGGGCTTTGCTCCCTTGAACGCGGGCAGGAACCCGTGGTGGATGTTGATAATCCTGTACTTGAATTCCTCGGTGAAGGCTTCGCTCAAAATCTGCATGTAGCGAGCGAGCACGACTGTGTCGGTCCTTGTCTCGGCAATGATTTCCCTGAACCGGTTCTCGGGGATGCTTTTGTCGGGGTTGGACGGCACGTAGTAGAACGGCACGCCGAAGGTCCCGCCTACGGGGCCCAGATCGGGATGGTTACCGACGATGCAACTGAATTCGCAGGGGAGGTCGCCGTCGCGGTGCTTGAGGAGGAGGTCGTAAAGGCAATGGTCCGTTTTGGACACGAAAATGGCGACACGTTCGGTTTTGGAGGTGTCGAAGAGCTTCCAGTTGAGTTCCAGACGCGGGGCCAGGGTTTCTAGGTGCTTGTAGACTTCTTGGATGTCGTTCGATTCCATGTCGAAAACGGCACGTAAAAAGAAAGTTTCAATGTCTTTTGCCGTATGCTGCTGTAAATCGATAATATTTGCGCCGGCCTTGGCCAGAACCTGGGTCGTGCCCGCAATTAGGCCCTTCTGGTCGGGACAATGAATTTGGAGTATGTAACGAGTAATTGCCATGCCTACAATTTAATAAAACAAAGGTTTCCAAAAAGAATAAAAAAAACTAACATTGTTCATGTTCAACACTATTTACAGGGACATACACTGTGAAAAAAGGGTATTTTTCAAAAATTGCGTTAGCTGGCATTTTTGGCCTTGCTACATCACATGTTTTTGCTGTTCCTCCGAAAACCTGGGACGCTATTTTTAATGCCGAAGGCCAGGGGGAGTATTCTGCTGCAAAGGTTGAAGGCAAAATACGTATGGGCAAGTACACGCACTACAAAGAAGTGCAGCCAGTTTCGTTTGTGGTCAAGGACAGTTTGTTCGAATTTGCCGTGTCGGGCAATCTGACCGTCCCTGCCGATAAAATCGAAAAAGAAAATTTTTACGAAAAATGCGACGAGAGCAAGGAAGCTTGGATTTCGTATTTTGACAAGCCCCGTCAGTTCGGGGAACAACAGTTGATTTTGGATGTGAAGGGCGTAGACCTCGCTTGCGGTGACGAACTTTACGTTGTGGACAAACTAAAGATTAAGTTCAAGAATGCCGAAGCCCAGGAAAGATGGGATTTGGATTTTGAAACCCGTGAAAGACCTAAGCGCGACAAGTTGATTGCCTTCCGCAAGAACGAACAGGAACACCGACAGCTGCTTCGCGATAAGATTGGCATGGTGAAGGACCCGCGCGATGGTCAGGTTTACAGAACTATCAAGGTGGAAGGCCGTGAATGGTTTGCCCAGAATGTGAACTACAATGTGGAAGGCCACTCCTGGTGCTACGAGGATAAGGATTCTTATTGTGTGCGTAGCGGTCGCCTTTACGATTTGGAGGGTGCCCGCAAGGCTTGCCCCGAAGGCTGGCACCTGCCGCGTGACCGCGAATGGTCCGACATGCTCAAGGGAATCACCGGCTGCTATGATGGCGTGGACAAGTGCGAAAAGTTCGCAAACAAGATGAAGGCTACGACCGGTTGGCAGGGCGGTGGCGGTTCTGACGAATACGGCTTCTCCGTGTTCTCTTCGGGTTACCGCAAGATGATTGGCAAGTCCATTGTGCGCTACGAAGATATGGGTGAATATGCCGGCTTCTGGTCTGCACAGAACGGCCGTAACGAGACCATCTGGATTTGGGCCATGGGCCGCATGAGTGACCAAATGGTACGCCAGCTCGTGCCGAGCAAGACCAATGCTTACTCCGTCCGCTGCATCAACGGAAATTAGTAGGGTTGTGAGCAATGAGGGCGGTCGCCAAGGCTCCCTCTGAGGTCGCTTCTACTCAAAGAGCATAACTCAACTAGAGAACTAAAGTTCTAAGTTTCGTATAGCTTTGAGGTTTTAATACAATAAAAAAACGAGAGTGTAACTACTCTCGTTTTTTTGTGTTTGCTCAAAGCCTTGCTTTGAAAGGCGAGCTCAAAGGGCCGTAGGCCCGAGCTCATGCCTCGCAGCTGCAGCGCCTTTGGCGCTGCTACATCTGCCTGATGGGGAATAGGCCGAGCAAATCAAGCACGTTTTCGAGCACAATCTGCGTGGCCTGAACCAGGAACAGGCGGGACTTCTCCTCGGCGCTGCCAAGCACGCGGTCTTCGTGGATGAACTTGTGCGCGGCTTCGGCGATTTCCAAGGCATACTGGGCGAGAACGCTCGGTTCGTCACCGGCCACGGCTCCCAGAATTTTTTCACCCTTCTTCGCGAGCAGGTTGATGAGGCTGTAGGCTGCATCGTCGGTGAGCTGCGCCATGTCGATTTCGGAGATGTTCACGGTGTAGCCGGCCTTGCGCATGATGCTGCACAGGCGCACGTGGGCGTTCTGCACATACGGACCGGTATCGCCTTCGAAACTCATCACGGCATCCCAGTCAAAACGCACATCCTTCAGGCGACTGTTCTTCAAGTCGTTGAAGGTGAGAGCGGATATGCCAATCTGGCGGGCGATGAGTTCCTTGTTCTCGAGTCCCGGATTCTTCTGGTCGATGAACTCGAGAATCTTCTTCTGGGCGGCTTCAATCACGTCGCGAAGCAGGCTTGCGGTACCCGTGCGGGTCTTGCCCTTTTCCCACTTGCCGTCGACCAACTGCAGAATCACGCCGAACGGAATATGGTACATGTCCTTGTACCACTCGCGGCCCATCTTCTTCAAAACATGGAACACCTGCTTGAAGTGGAGTGCCTGTCCGAGGTCCACCACGTAGAGGCACTTGTCGAAGTTGTATTCCTTCTTGCGGTAGCAGGCGGCGGCGAGGTCGCGCGTGGCGTACAGGGTAGAGCCGTCGCTCTTGCGGATTAGGCAGGGGTTCAGGTCGAACTCGTCGAGCATCACCACGTCCAGGTCCTGGCTCTTGACCATCAGGTTCTTTTCGCGGAGTTCGTCGAGAATGGCCGGAATCTTGTCTTCGAAGAAGGATTCGCCGGTGTAGTGGTCAAAGCCCACGCCCATCATGTCGTAGATGCGCATGAGTTCCTTGAGCGTTGCCGCACGGAAGGCGGTCCAGAGCTTGCGGTAGAATTCGTCGCCCTGTTCGAGCTTGGTGAATGCTGCGCGCGCTTCGTCTTCGAGGCCGGGTTCTTCCTTGCTGGCCTTGGAGAAAGCGGCGTAAAGGATGTTGAGTTCCTTCACGGTGAGGCTATCGAGCGTTGCGTCGTCGGTGGGGCGGTTTTCGCGCAGGTACATCACGATGAGCTTGCCGAAAGCGGTACCCCAGTCACCGAGGTGGTTGATTCTCTCCACCTTGTAGCCGGCGGCCTTGTAGATGCGGGAAAGCGAGTTTCCGATCATCGTGGAGCGCAGGTGGTGGAAGGCGAGTTCCTTGCCGATGTTCGGGGAACTGAAGTCGATGCACACGACCTTGCCGTTCGGCTCTGCGTGCCCGTATTCGAGGCCCTTCGCGGCGATTTCTTCGAGCGTGGACTTCGCGAGGAATCCGCGGTCGATGAAGAAGTTCAGGTAGCCATTCACGGCTTCGACCTTCGAAAGTCCTGCGGGAAGCTTCACCTGGGCGGCGAGGTCTTCTGCAATCATCTTCGGGGCCTTGCGCATCACCTTGGCGAGCGAAAAACACGGAATGGTAAAGTTTCCGTGGCTGGTGTCAGGCGGCACAGAGATTAGTTTTAATGCGGCTTCCTTTTCGAAGGAACCGGTGGCGGCGAGCGCCTCTGCGATTTCTTGCTCAAACGAGTTCATTGTCGTCGGCCTTCTTGTCGGTTGTCTTTACAAAGTCGTTTTCGTCGAGTTCCACAATCTTACCATCGGCATAGAGGCGGTCAAGCGAAATCTCGCCCCTCTTTTCTTCTTCGAACAGGTGGACCATCAGGTCTAATCCGGCGTCGAATACGGCCCAGCGTACGCCTTCCTTGTATTCCACGCCCACGGACGGGAGCTTGTTTGCCTTGAATTCCTTACGCAGTTCGTTCAGAATGGCCTGCATTTGGGCTTCGCTTTCGCAGGTGGCCACGAGGAAAAAGTCGGTCACGTCCTTGATGCCGCGCAGGTCAATCAACTGCACGTTCTGGGCGCGGAGTTCAAACAGGATGCTTGCGCCGACCTGGACGGACTGGGGAAGTTCTTGCTTATTCTTTGTCATTTATTTCTCCCTGCTCGGGTTCTATGATTTGTTTAAAATCCTTACCTATATAAATAGTAGCGTCTATGTCGTTTGCTCGTTTGCTTGCGACCTTCATGATGTTCTTCGTTTGGAGCGTCTGTGCTAACGCTTGGGCGCCTTCCCATTCAGGATTTCTCAGGACGAGTATGGTCTCGTCGTAGTTCTGGAGAAGGTCGTTGCGGTAGCTGACCACGTCAAACCCGTTCCTGCGCAGGAACGAGGTCATTTTTGCGGCTGACCCCACTTCTCCACAGCTGTTTAGGACTTCTAGCGAGCCCGCATACTTCCGTTTTTCCTGAACTTTGGGCGGCTCCTTTTCCTTGCACCCAGTAGCAAGCGCAAGTAGAGCAACGAACACCAACATGATAAAAAAACGCATCACGGGTAAAAGTTAGAATTTCTCCAGGGACCGTAGTAGCGGTGCATGGGCCCGTAGGCTCTTAAAGCGTCATCTTCCTTGGTTACGCCGATGCGGAGGTAGGCATTATTGTTAATCCGGTACTCTAGTCCGACGTTCGGGATGACTGGTCGGACGGTACCTTGTTGCACGTCTTCTCTGGGGATGTTGTAGTTCAAATTGCTGTATAGCGGCATCCAGAGGCCGACTGCACCGAAAAGGTGCAAATCCGGCGAGAATTCGTAGTTCCAGTGGGCGAGGTAGCTCTGCTGCGCGAAGGTCCCGAATGATCCGCCTACGATGCTTGCCGAATAAGTATAGGCAACTGTCAGGGCCGGGTCGAATGTGGGGTGGCGTAGCAAGCGCTCTCGCGGGAAATTTTCGTGGTTCCACGGAATACCGTCGTCGGTAGCGACGTAGACCGTGTCGTAGATGGTGTCGGGAATGGCTACTGCGGCAATAGAGGAATCCCCTTTTGCGGAATTTGCCGCAAAAGCGAACGATACAAGGGCGATTGCCAATAACATTGACCGCATGTTAGGAATATAGTAATTAGAGGCTAGGGAGATGGGGCTAGAGGCTAGAGTAGATAATGATGGTTTCGCCATGTTAGAAACTAGAGGCTGCACTAGATCCTGAACCCTAGATCCTAGTCTCTACTTTACACTATTTCGTTCTTTTCGTTTACGTGGACAACCGTGGGTTGCCAGTTCTTGGCTTCTTCCGGGGTCATGGACGCGTAGGCAACGATAATCACGAGGTCGCCGGGCTGAACCAGACGGGCTGCTGCACCGTTCAGGCATATCATGCCGGACTTGGCGGGACCTTCAATGACGTATGTGTCGAGGCGGTTGCCGTTGTTCACGTCGAGCACACCCACCTTTTCGTAAGGGAGAATGTTTGCTGCATCCATCAAATCACGGGCAATAGTAATAGAACCCTGATAATTCAGGTTTGCGTCGGTGACTGTGGCTCTGTGAATTTTACTTTTTAACAGCTCTAGCTGCATGATCCTAAAATTTCATCTGCAGCATGCTGGCGACACCCTTGTCCGGGGTCGGGAGAATGCCGAAACTGAAACGGTTTGCATCGGGGTTGTTGGCCCACTGTGTGCTAAAGAAGGCGTCTGCGAAAGACCAAATATGGGCTGCTGCAACGGGAATCAAGAAGTAGAACCAGTTGTCCTGCTTGTCGACTGCCATGTATGCGGTAGCGCCCACACCGGCAATCCAAAGGGCGTCGATCCATACAGCCTTGGTTGTGCGTCCGACCTTCCACTGATAGAGCGACGGGACCAGGAGAGAAAGGTAGGCGTATGCCTGGTCGCCAGAACGGTTCCTGTAAGAACGGTCAATGTCTGCATCTTCAAGGCCTTCGGAACGCTGGCTCAACCACTGTTCCTCGGTCACGCCAAGGCGCAACCACGGCTTTTGCAAATATTCAGAAGGACGGATGCCGATTTCAACCAAGTGAGTCAGTTTTTCACGTGTTACGCCTTCTTCCTTAGCTTGCTGGAATTCCCATTGTGTGAGGCCCATTTCTTCGTAACGGAATCCCTCCCACTCGTCCCCGCTAGCTTTTGCTTTACCTACTTTAGTTTCTTCGTCGGTCGGGATGGGCTGCTCTGCTTCGTTTTTAGCTTCATTCTGAGCTTTGTTCTTTGCATCTGCTGCATCCATCTTGTCGAAGTCTCCGTCGTCGTCGGCTTCACCGTAGGAATAGGACTGCTCGGTATCAGAAGAAGTTGATTCATCGTAGTCGTAGTCGTACTGAGCTAGAGCCATAGAGCCAGCTACAAGTACCATTGTCATAACGTTACGCCATTTAGCCATCTTAACCTCAATTTCCGAGCCTTAATGCCGGGGGAGGGAATCGAACCCTCACACTCTCGCGAGTACCGGATTTTGAGTCCGGCGCGTCTACCAATTTCACCACCCCGGCTAGGGTGTGCCTCAAATATAGTATTTTTTCGTTACCTTGAAAGGTTAAAAAAAGGAAATAATTGGCCGTTTTGGTACAAAATCGGCAATTTTAAGGTAATTATTTCTTTAAAGTCGGGCGAAAATCAACATTTAACGGCGAAAGTTCGCGCGCTCCGTAATCTACGGCCTTTTCTTTGGAGATAAAATCACCTGTCTGGACTACATATAAAGTCCTTGTTTCCTGCGGTTGTTCAACAATTCGGCATGGAATTTTCCGTTTTTTTAGGTTCTCTGCAAGCGCTTCGGCGTTGGGTTTCATGCTGAAAGCTCCCAACTGGAGTGTCCAGGATTCCTCCGGATGGGGCTGAACCGCAGATGCCGGTGGGGCTTTTTCGGAACTTTCTTTTGTATCGGAATCAAAATCGGGGAGGTCAATAAGGGCTGGTGTTGTTGTGGCTTGGGCTGTGGTTTTGGCGGTGGTTTGAGGTGTGGCTTGGGCTGCTGCGGCCTTTGCTGGCTGTTCTTTCCCGAGGTTTGAACAGGCTTCGTTCAATGCGTCTTGCTTGATTTTTGCCTGGACTGCGGTGCAGACTTTCTGGAGTACGGGGGCTTGTTCCGTTTTCGAGGTCTCGATGGCGTGGATGAGTGCGCTTGCTGCGTTTTCGTATTTGCCGAGATACAGCTGGAACTGGGCGCGCGTCATCATGAGGTCGGCGTAGACCTTCTTTTGCGGATTTGTCTTTTCGATGAGGCTGTCGAGGCGCTTCCCGGCCTTGGCGAAATCGTTCGCATTGCCCGTCTGCGAAAGGGCGAGGACATTCCACAAATAACATTCTGTGCGACTGTCTACAGGTTGCTTGGGGCATGCTTGTTCAAAGGATGTGGCTGCCTGTTTCCAGTTCCCTGCGACGTAAGCTTTTTGCGCATCCGCTATCGACTGCGCGAACGAGCCAATGCAGCAAACAGCAAGTAGAATAGTAAGTAGTTTTGCATTCATGTCAAAAAACCTCATACCTCAAAGTGCCGTAGGCACGACCTCATGCCTCAAAGCTCTAAGCTCCCTCTAATCGTCCATCCTCTAATATCATCCAATTTAACTTTCACATAGTCGCCCGGCTTCACGATGCGGCCTTCTGCGGGTTTGAACACGACCTTCTTGAAGTTGTCAGTGCGACCTCGCATCTCCGTCTCGTCGCGGATGGAATTCTTTTCCACCAGCAGTTCCTCCGTGCGGCCAATCATCATCTCGTTACGTTTGAGTGTGATGGCGTTCTGCAGTTCCACGAGGCGTGTGTGGCGTTCCAACTTCTCCTGCTCGGTCAGTGTCTCGGCTTCTTTGTACGATTCTGTGCCCTTGCGAGGACTGTAGATGAACATGAAAGCGGAGTCAAACTGGCATGTTTGAAAGGCCTTGAGCGTGTCTTCAAAATCCTGTTCTGTTTCGCCTACGAATCCACAAATTACGTCCGTCGAAATGCCGTAGTACGGGTCCTTGCTGCGCAGTTGCTCAATGACGGAGAGATACTGTTCCATGTTGTGCTGGCGGCGCATCTTCTTGAGTATGGCGTCGGAACCGCTCTGGATAGGGATGTGCGCGTAGTGGCAAACTTTCGGGTTGTTCAGCAACACGTCGATGAGTTCGTTTGTGTAGTGCCTCGGGTGCGGGCTTGTGAAACGGATGCGGCGGATGCCCCCAATTTCGGAAACTTTCGTCAAAAGTGTTGCAAAGTTTCCGCCTTCGGTCTTGTAGGCGTTCACCGTCTGGCCCAGCAAAGTCACTTCGGTAATGCCCTGGTCGGCGGCCTTGCGAATTTCGGCGAGCACGTCGTCCATTTCACGGTACTTTTCGGGGCCGCGCAGGTACGGCACGATACAGTAGCTGCAACGCTTGTTGCACCCGCGCTGAATCGCCACGTAGGTGCTAAAATCCGTTTTGATTTTCGCGTAGTCGCCTAGGTAGTTTTCACCGATGTCTTCTTCCAGGAACATGCGGTGATGCCCGTGGTGTTGCCCCGTCAAAAGTTCCGGGATTTTCTTGTACTGGTCCGGCCCCACCACGTAGTTCACGAACTTCATTTTCTTCAGGAGTTCGGGGCCGCGGTTCTTGGCCATGCAACCACAAATCACAATCTTCAGGTTGGGGTTGCGTTCCTTGATGGGCTTGAACTGGAAAATGCGCGCAATGGCTGTATCCTCGGCCTTTTCGCGTACGCTGCAGGTGTTCACGATAATATAGTCGGCGTCTTCTGGAGTTGCGGTCTCTATGCAACCCAGCATGTCCATTTTCTGGGCTATGAGCGCCGAATCGTACTCGTTCATCTGGCAGCCGTAAGTGGCCAAGTGATATTTTTTCATGCGCACAAAGATAGAAAAATAGACGGTAGGAATTTGTTTTTTACTCTAAGGTTCTCAACAGGGAATCTAGGCGTACGGACATTTTCTTTGCACCGTCTGTAGACAGGTGGCCTGCATCTTGAGCCAAGTCGTCTGGGTAGTCGTGGTTGCCCATCTTGTTTTCGTCAAGAAAGATGAAGTTCGAGTATGTCTTGCTAATGTTGTTTATTTCTTCGAGCAGTTGTGGCATTTGGCTTCTTTGAAGGCCGAATGTACCATAGGATCCTGTTTCCCTGTAGGCGGGACTCATCGGGAATTCCACTCCGATAACGGTAATGTTGTTCTCAGACGCCGTCCTTATAATATCTATGAGATGATTGTAGTTCTTGTAATAAATCGTTTGATCGTTCGTGTACCACATGGAGTCTCTTTTTACCGGAACTTCCTCTTGCTGCCATCCCTTACTTCTACTATAACCGAATCCTCGTGTTGGACGTAGCTTTTGAGCGTAGCTTTCCTGGCCCAGGGATTCAAAAGTTATGTTAAAAAGGTCTTGCGGGGCGTTGTCGGCCCAGAAATCATGGTTCGCATCATAAATATAGCCGGGAAAGTTCTTGTATTTTGAATAAAAGAAATTGTAGTTGTCGTCGTGGTACCAACGGTCAAGATCTACGGAAATGATGACATATTTCAGTTTCTTGAAATGGGGCACGACGTAGTTTTGGAAGATGTATTTAGATCCGTATTTTGTATTTTCTTGGTTGGCAAGATTTATGGCGAAAAAGGGCTTGCCGAAGTGGAGCGGATTCACTGCGAACATGGACCGGGAACTTCCCAGTATGACGACATTGGCTGTGTCCTTATATTGCCAAAGCATTTCCATTTTATAGCGCCATTGTATAGCGACGTAATCGCCCGATGGGTTATAGTATGCGCCGGCACTATCTAGATCGAGAACAAAATTCTGGGGTGTGCCTGTTTTCGAGGTGTCGGTACTAGACGTGTCCGTGCTAGAAGTGTCGGTGGGCCTCTGCGAGTCTGTTTTTGAGGAGTCTTCATCAACAGGTTCCTGTATGGGGGCTGGTGGTGCTGTTGAACTCCTTTTTTTCACCCAAAGATAAGGATGCCAAAGTTCATCACTTTCGGCGAGTTCGGTGACGCTGCTGTCGGCCGGGTTCACGAGGACAATTTTTGTGTGGGCTCCGTTTACGTTGGTGAGTGTTGCTACAATCAGGGCCTGGTTCCCGTTGAGCGTCCATTCGCTATGGTCGAATGTGTAGCCACTTGGAGCTTCGATGGTCTGTATGAGTTTTCCGTTACTGTCGGCAATGAGGATTCTCTGGTGGATTGCGTAGGATGTTCCCACGAAAGCTTTGCCTGTCTTGCCTCCGAAATCGAGGAATGCGGTCCGCTTGGTTCCGTCCGTGGCAAACGATACGTTGCAGGCCTGTTCTTTGTTGTACCAGACTTTTTCTTTTCCTGATATGCGGGCGCGCAGGAGTTGCGACCCGGTTACGGCGAGTTTGTCGTCTTCGCTGATGCCGCCGTGGTAGGCTCCGTCAAACAGTTTTTTGGGCTTGCTGAACTTGCCGTTTGAGAACTTGACTTGCCAGGTGGAGGTGTTTTTGAACGTGGCATCGTCCTTGTTGTTTCCGGCATCGCTCACATAGACGATGACGGTATCTCCGTTGTCGAGGACGCGCCATCGCGGAATGGCCGCATTGCCACTATTAAACTTTATCTGGACGGTTGAATCCCCTTCGAGAGACTGTACATAAAGCGTCGATTTCCCAGAAACGCCTTCGATTCCCGTGCAGAATGCGACCCACATCCCGTCCGGTGAAATGGTGGGGTGATAGGCGTCAATGCCACTCGTGATTTCCTTGACAGAAAGGTCCCCGTCAAGGTAGTTCAGGTAGGAAATGTTGCCGCTAATGTCGTTACGGAATACGAGTTTTGTCGCATAGGAACCTGTCAGTGACTTGATTGTTTCGACGTTTGCAAGAGGCGTGATGATATAGTCGATGCTTGCTCCGTCCTTGCTTAACCAGCGCGGGTTGGGAATTTCTCCAAAAGCGAGGCGGAAGCCCACGTATTCGGCCCTTGTTGCAGAATTGACCATATAGACGTCGCCACGGCTGAAGGGATTGATTTCTTTTTCGGAGTGGGTGAAACTGCCTCCCTTGACCACGCGTTCTCCGGTTTCTCCGCCATCGGGAGCTCCGACGTAGTTGGTGATGGTTGTGTCGCGGAATTTTCCCATCCAGTCGTTCACCCATTCCAGGGCGTTGCCCGTCATGTCGCAGAATCCGGCAGAATCTGCCCCGATGCTGCATACGTTATGGAGTTTGTCGTTGGAGTTTCCGCTATTCCAGCTTTTTTTGGCGTTCCATGCTCGTGTCGCCGCATAGACCCATTCGGCCTCGGTGGGGAGCCTGTAGGCCTTTGTGTCGAAGTGGGTGGCTAAACCTTCAAGGTTGGAACTATGCCCCTCGTTGTCAAAAGAGACCGTCTTGTATGTGTAGGCAGTATCGTACCCGTCGAGCTTGCTTTTTGCGTTTGCATATAGGATGGCATCGTAGTACGAAATGTCTGTAATTGGGATGGAATCGTTTTTACACTTGCCGAAGGTCTTGAGCTTCGCCTTCTTGGCGACTGCGGCGTATTCCCCGCAGGTGACTTCGTGGATTCCCATGAAAAAGTCGTAGTCGAGGATAACCCTCATGGCGGGTCTTTCGCTTTCCTTGAAGTTCTTGTCGTTGGTGCCAAGGGTGACCTTGCCGCTGGCGATACGGAGCATTCCCTCAATTGTCATCCCGGGAACGGAGTCCTCTACTTCAGGGATGGAATCATTGATTTTGGGTGTGTCGACTGGTTCCGAATTGGAAATTTCGGGCGACTCGCTGTTGCTGCAACAGACAAGGTTGCTGGTCAGCCATGAAAAAACGCAAAAAAACAACAGGGACTTTTTATTCATAGTTCCTTCTTTCCCGTACCCTCTTTAAGTAATATAATAAAAAATGTTTAGTTGTTTTAGAATCCAGATGATTGATTGTTGTTTTCAAAATCAACGTTTAATGTTTTGATGAGGGAGTCGAGGCGGAGTGTGAGCTTTTCAGCACCAAGAGTTGATAAATGGTCTGTATTTAATGCCATTTCATCGGTGTAATCGTGATCTCCCATTTTATTTTCGTCTATCAATATAAAATTAGGGTATTTTTGACTTAAGCTATCAATTTGAGCTATAAGCGCTGGAGCTTCGCTTCTTCTAAGTCCTTGCTTTCCGAATGTCCCCGTTTCTTTGTATCGCGGGTTTTCAGGTGCTATTAGACCGATGAAAATAATATTCTTTTTTTGACATTCTTCAATCATTTGAACAAGGATGTTGAAATTCTGATAATAGTATTTGCTTTGTTCGTCAAACCAGGTAGAATCTCTGGATGTCATAGGTTCTCCCCATCCTTTAGCATCCCCTGTTTGGTATCCACGTGTGGGACGCAGTGATCTCTGTGTGTACGAAACACCTGGAGAATCGTATGTCGCTTCGGCAAGTCCGGTAGGATAGTTGTCTTTCCAATAGTTGTGATTCATGTCGTAGACGTAACCAGGATATGATTTGTATGCCGATGAGAAAATTCCTGCACTTACTGCAAACCATCTGTCAATGTCTAAGTCTTTAATGACGATTTTTAATTTATTCATATGAGGTAGTATATACCTCGTTAAAAAAAGATAAGATGCTTTATGTGTGTTTGTTGAAACAGAAAAATTAACGGCAAAAAGAGGACTGCTAAATAGAAGTGGATTTATACCGAAATAGGTTCGCGAAGAACCAATAATGGCCACGTTTGCTGAATCCTTATATTGCCATAAAAATTCCATTTTATAGCGCCATTGGTCTGCTTTATCATGTGCTCCCGATGAATTGTAATAAATTCCAGCACTATCTAGATCCAGTACAAATGGCTGTTCGGGTTCGGACACGCTTTCGGAGGATTCCGGTGAAGAAGACTCTGTTGACGAAGATGATGAAAAATCTTCTGATGGAGATGATGCGTTTTGCAATGAAGAGGAAGAGCTTTTTGATGTAGAAGTTATTGAAGGCTGAATAATTCTTTTCTTTTTTATCCAAAGATTCGGGTGCCAGAGTTCGTCGCTCTCCGCAAGTTCAGTGACACTGTTGTCGTCAGGATCCACGAGGACGATTTTTTCGTGGGCACCGTTGACGTTGGTGAGCGTGGCGACGATGACCGACTTGGTTCCGCTTGTGGCCCATTCGGTATGGTCGAAGGTGTAGCCGCTCGGAGCTTCGAGGGTCTGTATGAGTTTCCCGTTGCTGTCTGCAATGAGAATTCTTTGGTGGGTTGCGTAGGAGGTGCCTGCGAAATCTCGTCCTGTTTTGCCTCCGAAATCAAGGAATGCCGTCCGCTTTGTTCCGTCCTGTGCCAGCGAGGCGTTGCATGCCTGTTCGCTGTTGTACCAGATTTTGTCTTTTCCCGATAGGCGTGCGCGGAGTAATCTTGCTCCCGATACAGCGAGTTTTCCGTCTTCGCTGATGCCTCCGTGGTAAGCCCCGTCGAAGAGCTTTTGCGGCTTGCCGAACTTGCCGTTGGAGAACCTGACCTGCCAGGTGGACGTACTCTTGAATGTGGCGTCGTCCTTGTTGTTCCCGGCATCGCTCACATAGACGATAACCGTGTCTCCGTTGTCGAGTACACGCCATCGCGGAATGGCAGCGCTGTTGCTATTGAGCTTTACTTGGATTGTCGAATCTTCGTCGAGGCTTTGCACGTAGATGGTTGATTTTCCCGAGATACCTTCTATTCCTGTGCAGAATGCGACCCAGTTCCCGTTTGGGGAAATTTCGGGGTGGTATGCGTCTATACCATCGGTGATTTCCTGAATGGAAATGGGAATATTCTGGTAGTCTAGATAAGATATATTTCCGGTGACGTCATTGCGAAATGCTAGCTTGACGTTATATGAACCTGTAATAGATTTGACATCTTCGTTTCCCGCAAGTGCCGTAATAGCACTTGTTTGGGCTTTTCCGTCGCTTCCCATCCATAACGCATTGGGGATGATTCCTGCAGCGAGTCTGAATCCGACGTATTCGGCCCTTGTTGAAGATGTTACAGTATAAACGTCTCCGCGGCTGTAGGGGTTGAGTTGCTTTGTAGAAAATGAGTAGTAGCCGCCCTTGACAACTCGTTCTCCCTGCTCTCCTCCATCCGGGGCGCCTGCATAGTTGGTGACGGTTGTGTCGCGGAATTTTCCCATCCAGTCGTTCACCCATTCCAGTGCGTTGCCCGCCATGTCGCAGAATCCAGCGGAATCAGCGCCGATGCTGCATACGTTGTGCAGCTTGTAGCCGGAGTTGTCGCTGTTCCAGCTCTTCTTTGTGTTCCATGCCCGTGTTGCCGCGTAGACCCATTCGGCTTCGGTGGGAAGCCTAAACGCGTCAACGTCTAAATGGACTGCCAGACCTTCCAGATGGGTGCAATGCTTTTCGTTATAGATTGCCTTTTTGTAGGTGTATACCGTATCTCGTTTGTCCAGTTTGCTCTTGGCGTTTGCATACAGGACCGCGTCGTAGTAAGTAATGTCGGTGATGGGGAGGGAATCGTTCTGGCACTTGCCAAAGGTCTTGAGCTTTGCCTTTTTTGCCACGGTGGCGTATTCGCCGCAGGTGACTTCGTGGATGCCCATGTAGAAACTGTAGTCGAGGTTGACCTTCATGGCGGGCTTCTCGTTCGCCTTGAAATCCTTGTCGTTGGAGCCCAGCGTGACGGTGCCGCCGGAAAGCAGGATCATTCCTTCGATGTCCCTCACTTCGGGAACAGTGTCGGTAGTCGAGTCCTTGCCTTGAAGAGAATCGTTTGTTTCGGGGATGGAATCAGTGAGTACTTCGGATGTTTCGTCGATAACTGAATCCTGGTTCTCGGGGCTTTCGCTGTTGCTACAACAGACGAACCAGGGTAGCGTACAGACGATAAAAAAGAAGATTTTTTTCATAATTCCTTCCTTGCCCAATCCCTTGATTGTTAAATATATGAAAAAAGTTTCTGTAATTTCTTATAATAGCAAATTCTAAAGCTTTTCTTGTATTACTTCGACGGTGAGCTTGTTGAAGGCGAGTTTGCCGCCCTCGCGGATCTCCAGCGCTGCGCGGAAGGTGGTTTCGTTCTTCTTGAACGGCTCCAGCACAGGTGTAAACTTGTTTTTGAGCAGGTTTTCGACTTCCTCGTCGCTAAATTTGCGCTGATAGAATACTTGCGGGATTCCGTAGCCGCACTGCGGGTTCATGCAGATGTAGGCCGCATGGGTCGTTTCGGTGCCGTCCTGGTTTACCTTGCCGCTGCGGAAGCGCAACTGGTCGCCGCAAACGGGGCAGGGAAGGTTGCGGTGCAGGAACTCGAAAACCGCGCGGCCTTTGTCGTCTCCTTCGCCCCATTTGAGGCAGGCTGCGAATTCCGTGCCCTTCTTGCTCTTGAAATCCTGGATGAGCGGGGTGCGACCGTTCGTGAACAGTTCGTTGATTTCTGCCGCCGTCAGCACATGCCCTGCGATGTTTTTAAAGAGGGTAAAGTTACACGCCTTTGTCATCCCCGCCTCCGGGCGGGGATCTCCTGTACAAAAGATGGCGTTTTTATTTTCTTCCAGCGTCTCGCCGCACAGCGGGCACTTGTATTCCGTCTTTTGCCCGTGGAACTTGCCGTCGCTCTCGAAGGCGAAATTGATGTTGTAATCCTTGTCGAGCGTGAGCTTGGCCGAGAATTCGGAACCCTTCTTGCTCTTGAATCCGGAAATCGGGCCGATGTTGCCATTAGCGAGCAGTTCTTTCATTTCGGCGTGGCTTAGCATGCGGCCTGCGATGGTGTGACCCATCTTGAAACCGCAATCGACGTTCTTGCATACGTAACCCCACGGGGCGATTTCAAGCGGCTGGCTGCATTTGGGGCAGTTGATGGCATCGGTCACGGTCTCGCGCTCGAACTGGCTCCCGTATTTCTGGTGCAGGTGCTCGAAGAGTTCCTTCACGTAGTTGACGATGCCGTCGCGGAACTCCACCGGGGTGAGCGTCCCTTTTTCCACTTGCGAGAGCTTGTATTCCCATTCGCCGGTCATCTCGGGCGATTTGACTTTCTCGTCCATCAGGGCGATGACTTCGCGCCCGCGGGCGGTACTGACCAGGTAATTCTTTTGCGCTTCGATGAAGCCGCGCTTCTTGAGCGTCTCGATGATGCCTGCCTGTGTGGCCGGCGTTCCGAGCCCGCGGTCCTTCATGGCTTCGGCGAGTTCCTCGTTCTCGATTTGCTTGCCGGCAGTCTTCATCGCGGCAAGGAGCGTCGCCTCGGTGTAGTACTTGGGCTTGCTCTTCTTTTTCTTCTGCAGTTCTACGCTGTCGAACGGGGCCGTATCACCGATGTTCCATTCCGGGAACGCTTCGACAATGTTCGTAATCTCGTCGCTGTCGTTCGATGCGCCGGTTTCGCCCGCACCTGTCATCCCCGCCTCCGAGCGGGGATCTCCCTTCTTTTTGCTGGCCTTTTTCTTTTCTTCTTTGACGATAGCCCGGAATCCCAAATCCTCGTTTCGCTTCAGC
>Ga0310690_10001852_pt1 | contig 36361 bp, 50 predicted proteins | sample AusTroGonzalo_MG_2_FD_207661 | JGI IMG/M metagenome (GOLD analysis project Ga0310690, IMG submission 207661) | Bovine rumen microbial communities from tropical cattle in Woodstock, Queensland, Australia - Gonzalo_04 (v2) (version 2) | ecosystem: Host-associated > Mammals > Digestive system >...
CAGGAGCATCAGCCAAATTAGAAATTGCCTTTGCCCCGGCTTCCGCTGCGACAGGCGCACTCTTAAGGATGTTGCTTACACCTGACAGTGTCTGTGAGATGCCTGTGCCTATGGCAGCACCAAGTCCGCTTACGATATCTCCGCCTTTCTTTTCAGGCAACGAAGGAGCTTTCCTGTTGTTTACTTTGACTTCAGGATTGCCTGTCTCTACTGCGTTGTTCCACGGAGTATTCCGTGTCACCTGAACAGTTTTCTTTTTCTCTTCCTGAACCATATTGTTCCACGGAGAAGATTTTGTTGTTGCCATTCTTGTCTCCTTTTAGGATTAAATCTGCGGTAGGTTCTTCCTCGACCACTGTGCTAGATCACTCCACCAATCACCGACTTTTGCGGATGCCTTCTCAAGAGCGTTAACTCCTGTGCTATAGTTCGGTGACATATATCCGTTCTTCGGCTGAATCATATTCATGGTTGCGCTCTGCGTAGATGCACCATTGGCAAGGGCAGATTCTCCTGCCTTCCTGTTGGCATCGTACCTGTTCGCTTCGTAGTCATCCACGAAAGACGTATCTCTCTTTGTGGTGGCAGACTGTCTCTGCTGACTCTGTGCAGCGGCAGCTCTTGCTCTTGCGGCTGCCTGTTGTGCAGCGAGTTCCGCTTTATCAGCATTCGCCATCTGATCGTACTGTGCTAACTGCGCTCTCAACTGTGCGAGTCTGTTAGTGTAGTCAAGATCCTGATTCGCTCTGTTGTTCTCAAACTCCATCGCACGATTAGCTCTTGCCTGATTGTATGCATTCGCAAGGGATGCGACTGCACTGTCTACCATTCCACCGTTGTTCCCTGCTGCTCTCATCAGTCCGGGAATCTCGTTCTGCTGACGAACATAACTTCTGTAGTTCTCGGCATCCTGTGCTTTTTTCGTCTGCTCAAGACGTGCAAGTGCTGCCTGATAATCATTACCTGCCGTTTCTATCTGTGCGTTGATGGGAGCTTTCTGTCCGTTGTAGTACGCATCAATAGCTGCAGTTGTACTGTAACTTGCCATATCTTTACCTCACAGTTTGTACTTATTCCCTTCAGCAAACTGAAGGGTGATTGCGTATAGGAATATACCTTCACCTTCCTTGGAGTTACGCAAGGAAAGCTGACATGAATCGTATCGTTTTACCCTGACCCTTTTGCCTACCGTTTTAGGTTCTCCACTTCCGCCATAACTGAATGCGGAATAGATGAGATTGGAGTAGGAAAAGAATGACAGGTTAGTGTCGATAGCAAGGGATTGCCAATTGGGATCTGTACTTCGTTTCGCATACAGTGTGATACTTGCTGACGGTGTATTGTCTAGGTTCAGGGCGAACCACATCAGTGTCTTGTCGAGATAGAAGTTAGATCCTATGTGGAAGAAATCCCATTGTGCGACTATTGGGTTTCCGTTATCGGTATAGGATGCGGAAGAGTATTTGTCCGTGTAGAAACGGAAGATATGCCCTTCGTCATCACCAAACCACAGGTCATCATCGGTGTACCAACATCTCACCGGGATACCTGTCCATATATACCCTTCGTACTGATACTGACTGCCCCTTGCTACATCGCTAGAATCTCTCTGTAGGATGTCTAATATGTAGACTGTTCCGTTTATTGCGAGAAGATAAAAGTCCTTCCATACGCAAGAAACTGCGTTTTGCAAATCATTCTCTTTGAGTAGCTTCCCATCAAGATAGAAACTTCTTCTTTGTGCATATAAACGAGCGTTGAATTCATACGGTGTAGTGGCATAAACACCTTCAGAAGTGAGATATAAAGGTTCTGTGAGATACCCCATAGAATACGGAGCAATACACCCTTTACCCTGAATGGTCTGTGTGATAGGGAATTTGACTGTCATGAGATCTACTTCATCGAGATCCTCGTCTATCTCTCCCACACGGATGTAACAGTTACGTCCGTCATCATCATTCTCTTTGTGGGTAGCAAGGTTGCCTTCCACTATCGAATACCCTGTTATCGCACTTCCTTCTTTGCCTATCTCTCCGTAGTTCCAATCCCCAAAGTAAAGAGGATCTGCACTCATGGAGAAGAAATCGGTATTGGGAAGGTCAGGGTTTCCTGAAATAAAAAGGCGGTCATAGGCTGAACGCACACCTGAAATTATTCCAAACCGACATTTTTTAATCTTGTCATAGGCATTGATGGAATCTGCCGTTGCCGTGATACGGACATTGTCTTCCCCGGAAACAGGCGGAACAGAAGGTGCAGTGCTGAATGATATGACACCTGTCTCTGCATCTACCGAATATCCTGATGTGACTTCATTCCATATTCCGTCTTCATCTATCTCTTCTACCTTTACCGTACTGTCGATAGGATAGAAGGACATCTGATAGTCTGTGGATGTGCCGTCACTCAAGAAGGAATCCATGTATTTACTCGTCAGCATATTTATCTGACCTAGGGATTCTCCGCCTACTCCGTCAGGCGCACGTCCTACCGTTACCTGCGGAATTGTGGCAAGGTTTGGAGCTTCGTCCACATATCGGTCATCACCATCTTCCCAATAGGTAAATATCCCATCACCTGTGAGTATGGTTAACTTGTTCCCTAGCCTGTATGCCGTTGAACGTGCATCAGGCAGTGTCACGGCATCTCCGCCTTCTGTGCCTATCTCTGTGCCGTCAGAATAGAGTTTAGTTCCTATGTGAAAGACCTGATGTCCATCGAATGAGAACATACCGTTAACTCGTCCTGTGTAGGTTGCGACTAACTCATACCCCATCCTTTTACGGACTTTACCCGGTACGTCTCTTATCATGTTAGGAGCGTTAAAACTTCTCCCCTGTGCCACGTTTATAGGAGCAGATGTCACATCTACACCACGGAAATAATCTATCGTAGTGGTATATATGGGCGGACTCCCTTGTATATCTGTAAGCGCACGACTCATAATCTCTCACACACACCCTTTCCCCAAACATCAAAGGTAGGTTCATCATCGAATGGAGTCACTGCGTTAATTGCGTTTAGATACATATCGTAGAATCTAGATGCCCATGCGTTATCGGCATCTGTCTTTGCTACTTGAGAAGCAATCCAAAACGGCAGCGCACTTCTCACTAATTCCTCATCATAAGGAATTGAATCGTTTATCGAGTAAACGTATGGGATCGCTTTGAGCTGCGGTCTGTGATGCATCTTCCTGATGATGTTCTCGTTACGGAAAACTTCTGCTAGGAAGAGATTCGTGTAGTTGACCATATGGACACGGAGACTATCGTCCTGTTCTGTTGTAGTATCATCAAGAGATAACGCTATCTTGTAAGCTTCGTTTACTGTCATATAAAGTCTCCTTAAAGGAAAAAGGGAGAGCGTTCTGCTCTCCCTTTTATTGCGTTGTTATTAGGAAGCAGTGTACTCAAGAACGTCAGAGACAAGGCAGTTCGCCTTGAAAGCGACAACCTTGATAGGCGTACTTGCGGCTTCGGATTCGCTACCTGCAACGATTGCGGTTGCGGAGTATCTCGGGTCACTTCCGTCATTGGTGTATTTGAAGGAAGCACCTGCAGTGCTGCTCGAGAATGTGCCGCTGCTCTGTGTAGGTGTAGCGCACTTGGTAAGAGCAGAGCTATCGAAGTCAACATAGACACCATTGCACCTTGCTCCAAGGACGAAGCAGTCATAGTAGTCTCTGCCCTGAACGAGCGCACCATCAAGGTCAGGAGCATCGGTCAGGATTCTGCGTGTCTTGATCTTCAGAGGAGCGATGACGGCACTCTTGTGCCAAATCATAAAGTTGACGTTGGCAGGCATTCTTCCGCTAGGAATCTTAACTACCTTCGCACCCATGAATTCACCGACAACACCCTTGGAAACTGCTTTTCCTGCATTGGCATCATTGGCAAGGAATTCAGGAGACAGACGGAGCATACCATAGGTCTTGGCGGAGACACCGATGAAACGATCTCCATCCGGGATCTCCTTGTCATCGAGAGCTTCAAGTCCGGCAGACACACGGTCGGCAACATTCGCCTTGGACAGAGCAGTCGCAGTACCATAGGTGATACCTGCGTGTTCTACCATCTGACCGAAGCAATAAGCATCCCTAGTAGGAATCATACGCTCGGTATGCTGAAGCTTGAGGATCTTTCCTGCCTGTTTCAGGTTACCCTGATCTTCGTAGTTGCCCTTGTCAATGGCACGGTTGAAGGCTTTATCCTGCGTAAGTGCCATTGCCTGTTTTACGTCCTGAACCTCGGTCATTGTGCCGAAGCGGTTGGATGTGGCAGCACGATTGTAGTCAACAGGATCTGTGGTCAGAGCAGTGAGGACTTCGACAGTCTTCGCACCTGCCCAATCGTATTCGGTGGAAACCTTTCCATCGATAAGGGATTCTTTAAAGTACTGCTGAAGCAGTTCTTTTCCATATTTGATAAGAAGGTTAATAGCCATAATTTACATTTCCTTTTCTTTTAGTCACCAAAAAACGCATCCAAGAATTCATCTCTCTGTGCAGCGGACGATGTCCTTCTCGCACTTCCTGTGCTTCTCGATGCGTTCCCGGTCTTCTGTTTTAGTTGTTCTAGTTCTTTGTTGAGAGCTTCATATCTCTCGTTCATATAGACACGCTCCGGGTCTTCGTGATTCTCTAAAGCCTGAAGCATCCTCGGTGAAAGATTTTCAGGTCTAGCATCAGGATGATTAGCAAAAAACTCCGTCCACATCTTTTCTTCTGTGTTCTTCGCTTCACGCTCTGCGTTCTGCTGACGTTCAGAAGCGGACTGTCTACTTGCTTCCCTTGCCTGTCTTATTGCCATTTCCTGAATCAGCCTAGGATCAGAATTGGGATACTTCTGTCTTAATTCGTTGACATACTTCCCTGCGGATACCACATCAAGGGCATCCTGCATCTTCTTTACGGCATCGTTCAACTCTAGTCCGTTGTCGGTAGCATATCCTCTTATCTGCTCAATAAGAGCTTCATAAGGCTGCTGCCTTGACGTAAGTGTGTCATAGTTACTTCCCTTCTGAAGGATAGTAATGACTTCTTCAGGTGTATACCCTAGAGCTTTACCGACTGCTTCTACGCTTGATCTAGGAATGGGTGTTGTTTTGTGGTTGTACGAATAGTCAATGGTTTCCTCTATGGTGGGAGTCTCCTCGACTACTTCTTCGGTTGCTTCCTCTATCTCTTCTTCCGCATCTTCGGTAGCCAAATTGGAATCGAGTTCCTCTTCAGATGCGAGTTCTGCTTCGATATCAGCAGCTTCCATGTTGAGTCCTTCTAAAAATCCTGTGGTGTCAGGCATAATTTATTCTCCTTTGGTGTAAGGGTTTTTTATTAAGCAGTGGGATCTATCCATGTCCTTGTGCCTTCATCGAAATAGAAGGTCTTACCTGTGTTCATTTCAAAAAACTCACTGCCGTTGGGTACATTGGTTGGTTTACTGTCCGTTGAAAGACCACGGATCTTGACGTAGTCCTCATCTAGACCTTTGTTTACTATAGTTATCATTACTATTCCTCTCTTCAATCGTCAGATTCTTCTGTTGTGTATATATTTCCTTCCTGACCTTTTGCGAAGAAAGGTTTGGTGTCATCCCCGGCAGAGTCAGCGATATATCCGTACTGCCCCTTCACGAATACATAGTGATTTCCGTCAGCAGCAGCATCGTCTACCCATCCGCCCTGACCCTTGCCAAAGAACCATTTTCTTGCCATTTCAGCTTACCTCACGTTGCCATGATTCCTGCACTCTTCAAAGCATCTAACAAAGCTTTGAATTCTGCGGCGGTTACATTATCACCTGCAGCTTCACTCACTTTGGATGCCTTTTTGACGAGTCCTGCCTTTGTGGTAGTGGCATTAGCGATATCTCCTGCTTCAAGGAAATTGCCACTCTGTCCTTTAGCAAAGAACCATTTTGCCATTGTTTTTCTCCTTTCTTCTATACTTCGGTGACCGTATATTCTACGGACTCCGCTTTGCACCAATCTTCTATGTGCTTAACCTGTTCTTCTTCTAGTTTGAGAAGAACCATGTCATAATGCGGAATTGTCTTCGGCAGATAATTGCACCACGTTTCCGCAGCGTTATTGGCACACCAAAACTCTCCGCAGTTATACCAAACATACCCATCAGCCTGACGGATATCTTCGACATTGTAGATGCCCTGCTTAACGTACCCAAGGACTGTTCCGTTAAGGGAAGGAGAAGTCCTTGCACGAAGCGTATCGGTTATTACTTTAAGCTGATTCACTTTGGAATCACGCTCAACAGGATTACCGATTATCTTCACAGGAGTATAGTAGTTCAGCTTATAGTTGTCTTTCGTCCATGCATTAACTACCTGATCAGGATAGACATAAAAATACGGCACAGGGTCTACCCTTGCCGAAGTTGCTGCCGACCCTAGGTAAAGCTCTAGGTGGACATGATCGCCTTGGCTATTGCCACTGTTATTCTGCTGACCCAAATACTGTCCTCTAGTCACTTTCTGCCCTACGGAAACCACTATGCTTCCCTTGAGCATATGTGCCATTAGCGTGTAGATGTTGTTGCCATGGTTGATTTTTACTAGGTTTCCCCATGAGTTATTCTGCCCATAGGTATTGCCCATAGAGTTAACTACCGCAACTACCGTACCGTCCGCAGGAGCAAAGACATTTGCGTGTTTCCCCCCATAGTTGGAGTTCCATGCCATGTCCACTCCCCTATGACTGCTTGTGAATCCTCTTGAGAAGGAAACATAGTCTTTAGGATACTTCAGCTTTAACGCAAGAGCGTTCTCTTTATTTCCCATCAGCCTACCCCATCTATATCTTCATGACTGACTATGTCAGGATTCAGTTCACCGACAGGTCTTGCTTCCTCTCCTTCAAGAAGGGAATCCATTTCCTTAACTGCTCCTGTGAATTTGCCGACCAAATCAAAAACGTAGTTGCTACCTCTTGAAACTACAAGAGCAGAAACTACGTTTCCAAGATAAGGTATGGAAGGTTCTATGCCTATCAGAGCTTTCACGAAGTCTAGGTCATAACCTATTGTCGCTACTAGGGATACCGCAAACGCTACGATTATTTCCCAATAAATGGATTTCTGAATTGCCAACTTGACGTATTCCACAGTTCCTTCAATGAGAATCGCAAAGAAGAGGACTGCGAAGATTATCTCTTTTGCTTCCATGTTCTCACCTCAATGACGGAAGTAAGCGTTGTATTCATTCAACGCTCTTTCCATTTCCCCTGTGTTGTTGTTGGTTGCTGCATGGGAGAGAAGCTGATAGATCATATCTCCCTGCACCTTCTGATCTTCAGAGATGTCTTCCACGGTTTCCGTTATCTTCTCTAAAGAATCCTTAACATCATGCATTGCCTTGAAAGGTTTAGAGACTACCGCATAGATTCCACCAACTGCAGCGATGATTGCTGCTAGGGTGATTATGTCCTGAATTGATATCGTCCATTCACTCATCGCAATCACCTCACAGAGATTCAACAAATGCTTTGATTCTAGGAGCGAATATCTTATGTCCATCTGCATTAGGATGGGTATCGTCCTGCATATATGCAGTGGCAAATGTTTCATTCCACGGTTGCATATTACTGCAATGCCACAGATCCAAGAACGGAACGCCTCTACGTTTACAAACCTTTTCCATAAGGTCTACATATGCTTTAAATGTTCCTTCGTTTGCAGGATTGCCATTAAACGTGCCTGTCGGTGTTGGCGCAATCAGTCCTATATGATAGTTGCCACTTGCATACAGATTATCGATCACTGTGTTAAAGCACCCACCAAGGGTATCTGTGCCTGTGTCAGTTTCTGTTCCTAATGCCGACCCAACATACTGCATATCGTTAACAGATCCCATTACGGTTATGATGTCCACAGGATTCAGGTTTTCAGAAACAGTAACAAATGTGACGCCGCCTGATGCTTTCATGTATCCTGCACCACTTTTACCATAGTTCTGTACTGTAATTCCTGTCTCTGCTCCTATTATCGAATGATATCCGTTAGCAAACTCCGTAATGCTATCACCAATCGCACACCATGTTTTACTCGCTAATTTTGATCCGCTTTTAGCAAGTAACCCTATTGCCTTTTCTGCTAAAGCTATTTTGTTGCTAAAGGTGTTAAAGTATAATGTTCCGTCAACAGTAATAGATACTTCTTTTGTTTCCCATTTTGTTGTTTGTGTGGTCTTGGGATAATAATCAACAACCTCATCATCTTCATTCACCAACACATAAAGTTTCATGGATGAACCATGCTGACCTAACAGTCTATATGCCTCTCCTGCAGAAACAGAAATTGACATATAATGACTTCCTGTGTTTGAAGACTCTGTTCCGCTTGTGTTTATATATTTGTTGTCTACCCATGACGGACTTATAAGCTGATACTCTGTATACAGTACGTTCTGAATTTCAGTGTCTAGGCTGCTGACTCCTATTGGCGCAAGAAGGAATGGTTTTGCTTTTGTCTCGACTACCAACTGATCAAACTCAAGATACGCAATATCCGCAGCAACTGTTCCTATATAGAATGTTCCATCTTCAGGAACAGTTACAGTATATTCATGAAGACTAGAATCGCTTGTGGAAGGTTGGACAAAATCATTGGTATGACCGTTATCTCCACGGAAATAAATCAGTTTGCATGAATAGTAGGAGTATCCCTTAATGTGGTATTTCTCGCCTTCCTTAACTGCATAACTATATGTGATCGTTGATGCATTGGCTTTCCAATCCGTTAGACCCTGAACCAAGGGATCGTTGTAGTATCCGTTACCAACTGTAGTTAAATCTGCTTTTTTGCTAACGGACACTTCGTCTGTATTCATTAATTCAGACTCAATGTTGGATATATGATCTCCTGTGACTTTTGCATCTGCTGCTGCTCCGCTTATCGTAAGCGTATCGTCTACAACAAGTCCTTCTGTAATGTGGTCATCCAACCATGCGGTTACGGAAGTCTCGACTTGTTCGTCTGTGGGTTTCTGATCTATTGTTCCACCCTTGACCCACGTTCCCCCTGCTTCGTTATAGAAATAGATATCCCCTGTGTTCATCTCAAGGAATTCTGCACCGTTGCCTACATTGGTAGGTTTAGAGTCTGTACTTAACCCACGGAAACGATCAACGGAGTCAAACCTTCCTTTTCCCACATCACTTACTGCCATATTGTTTCTCCTTTATAAACTAGGTTCGATTATCGTAGTACCTGTCATGGTCTTCTTCGTAACACCCATTGCCGTATACACAATCTGAATCCTTCCCATTCCTGCGTATTCGGTATCAGTGTTCGTGATATCCCATATTGCCGTATTGTCTTCGGTTGTAATCGAAACAGGCTGCGGATTCGCATCTCCCGGACGTTGATGTAGTATCGTCAGGATTCCGTCACCGTAGTCTTCTACGAAATCACCGTAACCGAATTTGCGTGAGATAACTCCGCTTTCACCCTGATTGCCAAGTGGTATCGGTATCCCCTTTTCTATGAACATCCTGATATCCATGTCAGGCGAAAACGGTATCCCACCTCCTATGCACCTTTCCATTAAGACCCTTCCTTCCACGTTCCGTTATTCTTTGCGTAGATTAATCCCACTTTCCATTCTCCGTTATCTTTTACGAAGACCTGTCCGTCTTTCCATGTTCCGTTATCCTTCACATGGATTCCGCTTTTGATCCATACCGCATAAAGATTTACTGTGGCAGCATCTTCCGTTGTGAGATTGTTTACTTCTTCCTCATCGGTGTAAACCACATCTCCCCCTGCTGACGTTGCCCATCCTGCGAATCTGTATCCATCTCTTGTGAACGCATTTGCAGTAAGGTTCTGTGCCGTTCCGTATGTGAAAGCTTGGTCACTCATCGTTCCGCTTCCACCATTGGCATTAAACTTTACTTCATATGTGTTCAGTGTCCATGCCGCATAGAAAGTTGCTGCTGCATTACTCTTGTACAGACCGCCTAACGCATATCCCATACCTGATGCGGAATTAAGTCTCCATGCAGTCATGTGATACCCTGTCATGGTGAATCCGCTAGACGGAAGTGTAAGGTCTGTGCCGTAATCTTTTGTGGCATCTGCGATAGTTCCTGAACCGCCATTCGCATTAAACGAAACCGTGTATTGAACAGGATCTGTCCTATCAAGAGTAACTGTAGCAGAAGCACCTGCCGTAGTAGGTTTGTTGGACGTTACTGAAAACGATAATGTGCAACTCTTTGAACCGTCATTGTTATGCGAGACTTCTTTAGACCATGTACCTATCGTTTCATTGTTACTGTATCTGTAGTTCTGATCTATCGTGAAACTGTGTGAAGAACCATCTATCGTCACACTTGCGCTTCTTATAGAACGCTGATAACTAGACGGAGAGATACTCGCCACAAGGGATACTGTAACTGTTGACTTCCTCTGCGCTCTCTGCGTATCGGTCATGGTCTGTGTCCAATTGCAATAGACTGTTAGGTCACCACCACCGACACTATCTATGCTTTTGTAAAATGACCCATGATTTGCCATTACGTTACCTTAATCCATATATCTCCGTTGTTTCCACCTGTGGGATCGCTTGTAGAAATTGTGATGTTGTGCCACTTGTTTGCGATCTCGTCCAAAGCTCCGTCTACGTTTCCTGAAGTATAGAAGGAATGCGTATCTGTGATTGCCTGATGACTTGCCACAAATGCGTTCCCATTCACGTTGTTAGGGTCATATGTGGACTTCATCATGTCTCCGTTACCTGCGGAAGACATTGCATCGGCAACTGCTTTTGAAGTCGGTATCGCATCGTTTGAAGAAGCAAGGGTAGTCTGTATCGTATACCCCTGAAGAGCATCTGCCGTAGCTGCATGGACTATTGCGCTTCCAACTATCTCTTCAAGGATTCCCTGCACTGTGTTTGCCGTACCGCCTGTGATGGGTGTAGCACCGATATTGTCTGCTCCACTTGCCCCATCCACTATGGCAACAAGGTCATCGATTATTTCGTTTATCCTAGGTGCAATGATCGTTCTTGCGATCTCGTCCATGACCTTCTGCATATCAGCAGTTGATAGACCGGGTCTGTCAGGCTGCCCATAGTTCCCCTTGCCGTAGAAACTAGAAGCAGGATTATCCCATCCTGTGGGATCTGTGAATTTTCTATTTGTTAGTGCCATTCTCCACCTCATCTACCGCAACAGGTAAACTGTTGTTCATTGGGCATCCGGGTGTCTTACAGTACAGTTTTATGACTCTGTAAGTCTTTTTGCCCTTTTTGATTTCCTTTGACTCTCCTGCTCTTAAAGCTCTATTGCATGATGGGCATTGCTTCATCGACCTGTCTCTCCTTTGTTGCGTACATCCGTTCACTTCCTGAAAGAACAGGTTGTGTCACGTCCTGCGTATCAGTTACCTGTGCATTGCCCTGTGTCTGACCCATTGCCTTATTAATCCCATCAAGGATCTGCTGCTTGTTAGGCAGATACTTATCAGGAATACTCTTGATATAGGTAGTCGCATCTGTTATCAGTCCTCTGTCAAACAGGTTGTCCATCGTCTGTGTCTGCATTATTTCAGACCAATAACTTGCTTCACCGATGTCAACTCTTATCTTCAAACTGTCATAATCTATCTGATTGAAGTCAATCTCAAACAGAGCTTCCGTATCCATGTTCTGTCCTGTCATGGGATCAGGGATGGACTGCGTTACTTTAGTTGTGCGGAGTCCATAGTTGCAGCACATGAGATTCACCCACACCCTGCATATGTCTTCGACAAACTGATAGTACGCTAGTCTCTGTATCTCAAGCGGAGCTGCCGTTGATTTCTGTACCGCAATGATGGCAGATGTATTGCTTGGGTTTATGTTGCCCAACACCACGTCATTGACACCCATGAAATCCCTTGTCATGGACACGGTCTTCTCCACTAACTGAAGAACATCCTGATCCATCTTGGGCATCTCGAAGGAAGTAGCAGGAACATCTGTAAGTCCGCCTACAACACCAAGTGCCTGTCCGGGCATATTAGACCAATGCGGAATACGATTTTTATCGTAAAAGACCTTGGGAAATGCCAACTGTCTCAAGTGATACACCGCACCTGCCCACAGTCTGTTCACTGCTATCTGATTGGGTAATGCCCCTGTCACTATGGCTTTTCCGTGATAGTTCTCTTTGACCTTCTCCCAATTCATCCATGCTATGGGATAGAGAGACAGGAGAGTATCAACAGGTTCGTGAAGCATCACATTGTTGGTGCATTCCGCAAACCATATATGACCTGTGTTGAGATCTCTCCAAAACTTCTTCAGCACCGTCACTGTGTTCAGTGTGGTGTACGGAGTATCGCTCTCTCGATATGGTGTCTGTGCATCAGGAACAACTGACATAAAATCAAGACCTGCATTGTAAGCTTGTAGTCTTACTTCCTGCAGGTCTTTTTCCTGTTCTAGTATTATCCACGGCTGACTCTGTACATCCTGAACTGTTGGATTGCCGAATATCACGCTTGTGTTTGCAACAGTCTCACAGGCGATCCTGTCCTTGTCTGCATCCCAATAGGAATAAATGCAGCAGTCTCCATCTACGGCAGCATCACGGATACACTCCCTGTTTTTGCTCATGAAGTTTGTATCCTCGATGACATCCTCTATCTGCTTCTGTATGTAGTTCGCTATCGTCTGTCCTTCCACGGACTCGTCATCGTTCTGCCTTACTACGCTCACACCGATAGAGTTAGATACGATCAGCGCAACCTGATATGCGACTGTCCTGTTCAAAAAATTTAAGACAGGCTTGTCTATGTCAGGAGCTTTAACACCCAACCACTGATCCCCGGATATGAACCTCTCATTCCTCTTGACGGTTTCATAAAGGTCAATCGAATAGTTGAAGTTTTTGCCCCTTGAATACTCTGACCATATCCCTTCAGGAGTCCGCTTCGGTGCAAAGTAATCAGGTATCGTATTCGTCTTCTTCGCCATATCCTATCTGTCCTCTCTCTGTACCGTCATATGACATGATGTTCGCCCACTGACGAGCTATGTCCATGTTGTACTCTTCTTTCGGTTCTTCTTTCTTCTCAACAGGCTGATGTCCTTTTAGCCACCAACCATAGAATGTGCCACCCACGAAGGCAGCTATTATTAAAGCACTTGCAATCATTCAAAACTCCTCAAAGAGACTGTTAACCTGTGAATCAAAGTCAACATAATCCTCATCATATTCACGCACCACAGGACGTTCTGCAGGTAATGGACGAGACGTAGCAAAGTATCTCAATGCATCCGGGAAGTGCGTAAGCTCATGCGGTTCGTTTGCCATGTCTGTTGGCTTTTTTTCGTCATACAGAACACTCCCCAAGCACTTGATAAGTTGTGTGCAGTTGGCGAATATCTTCAGCCTAGGCGAAGTATTTCCCTGTTCCGTAAGGACAGGCTTCAACCATTCCTTCAGATCCAACCATCCCTGTTCCCTGTCATTGTTGACTTTACGCAGGTATAGTCCGTTCTCTGCAAAGATCTCTGATGCGCTTCTTCCTGTTTCCTGTCTCCTGTTCCATAGGTCAGGCGGAGCTACCCAATCCTCTAACTTATCCGCACCGTTTACCTCAAGTATCCTCTGTGCAGCAGAAGAGATTATCAGGTTGCTTTCCCCTAGCTCTTTGTACACATAAGCATTGCCCATGGTATCAAGAGCTATCCACAACCCTGCCAACATATCAAGACCATAGTCCATCGCATACACTCTTCTCCATCCCTTGGGAATAATGAAGGGTTCTACCACATGAGTTTCTCTTGAAAACTCCGGGAAGAACCTTCCTTCAAAGACATCCCAATCTCCATCCCTTAATGCCTTCCGTTCATTCTCCGGGAGAGCATCTAGTCTCTTGATGTAGTCAGGATCTGCTTCCATCAGGAATTTATTCTCTTGTACCTTTGCAGGGATGAAGAGTCTTGATGTTGTACCCACGGTGAATTCTTCCATCACCTTGCCATGGTCTATCCATCTTTCCTTCACCCATGTATGCCCTACTCCGCCCGGGTTCGTTGTACTTTTCATCGACCTAGGGTACGGTGTAGCACCTCTCAACCTAGACAGGAGATATGTGTACATATGCTCCGTGAAGTGCGTTAACTCATCGAAGCGTATCACGTCATATTCAGCAGACTGATATCTGTAGACATCGTCCTCTGAATTGCAATAACCGAAGTCAATTATGCTGCCTGTCTTGAATGTCCATGTGTGGTTCGCACTGTTATAGGATGCGACCTCTTTGGGATATAACCCAAGACTCACCCTTATCAGAGACATATACAATTCAGGATACGTTCTACGGAGTATTAGCTGCTTACTGTTCTTGTATTGCAGTGCGTATAGGAAAGCATCCAATAGTTGAACGTAACTCTTGCCGCCCCCGGCAGAACCGCCAAACAACACTTCATCCGCTTTCGCATCGATGAATGCTTTCTGTTTTCTTGTAAGCTGAATATCCATTACTCAACTATGCTGATGTTTACTTCAAAGGGTTTCTCCTGTGAGACTTCTATCTGCTCTTTCGGTTTCTCCCCTATGATCGCTAACAGAAGTTCTAGGTCTTTGGACGAATCTCTCGATCTGCTCTTCAGGTTCTCTAGAATCTCTGTCATATCCTGATTGGTCAGGATCTCATCTATCAGTTCTTTTACCTGTCTCCGCTTCCCCTTATTCCGTCCGCCCTTGGCACTGTCTACGGAAGTCAGCTTGTGCGCCTGCGGTATCAGGTTCTGCGGATTTCCTTTAGGATTTCCTTTTGCCATTTTGACGGTTGTTCCTCACTATTTAGTTGAAATTGCCGTTACATCCCACCCCTATGCATACTACGGCATCCTACCCACTTATGCCCATAACAAAAAGCGCACCCACCCCGGATGCGCTTCTGTTTAGAAAGGAATTGATGAGACAATGAAAAACCATGAGTATCTATGGTTACTTATATTGTCCTCTCTTTTCATGCTACTTGTCAATCGATTCGTCCACCCTTTGTCCACTTTTACGCTCACCCCATGCACAGTAACCGTCAGCATCGATCACCCAAAACGCATCGTATGCCACGCACTTATATATTTCATCGGTGTTCCACCACTTGCAGTCTTTGCAACGCACCAATTCTATGGCATCTATTCTGTTAACCGACCTGTTTGCAAAATCCCACTCAACGCACTTCTCTTTATCTTCCGCCTTACACTCTGCTCCGCATAGTTGACATATCTTTTCCAACAGTTCATCCGCATCAATCAGTCTCGGCACTTTTCTCTCCTTTCTCCCATCGAACAGTAATCATCAGGTTCTCTCGGGAACAACATCGGTCTTGCCCAACACTCTATCTCGCCATCATATTCTTTGTAGTGTTTGCAATCCTTGCATCGCACTACTTCAACGGCATCAACTGTCGGTAATCTCTTTATCTCTTCTTGCAGTTTGGAATTTTCATAATTGCTTTCAAGGTCTGCCATAGAACCATCTATCAGTTTTAAAACATCGTCTAACTTAACAACTTTCATCCTCTCTCCTTTCTCCAACGCACTCAACGTGTTGAATCTGTGTTGTGTGTGTTGGAATCTTCTTTCCTTTCCTCAAAACAACAATCGGTCTAACCGTCTTAATGCGTTATCGCAGATCTCATACGCTCTTGACCTGCCGACTTTATATCTTCGGCACACCCACCTTATCCCTACTCTGTCCGCATAGAAAGACAGGATCAGTTCTCTTTCATCTTCGGTTAAGTGTGCCATTGCCCTGTCCATCATCTCCATGTAGATCACCGCATACTCTGCTCTGCTCTTACGGTCTATGCAACTCACAAGCATTTCCTCACGTTTAGATCCGCCACCCATGACAGGAGTAGCAGAGGAGAACCCCTGCATACTCGTCATCATGTCGTTGCACTCACGGATTATCTCTCTTGCGTTTTGTGCTTTCCATTCTAGATCCCTGTATTCTCGTAGCAGAGCTTTGGTTCTTCTTGTGTCCTGTTCTACCCTGCTCTCGCATATAGGGCATACCTGTCGACCTTCAGGTATCACACTGTTACATATCACACATCTTTCTTCGTTCATTCTCACGCTCCAAATAATGTGATCGTCTATTGTTCCTTTGAACCTTCATGTCTGCCCATCTGCAATTGCTCGGTTCATAATTACCGAATGGGTTAATTCTGTCCAACGTACATTTGCTGAATTCAGCATTGGGATCATACCCATTTGTTAATGCCCACTCTCGAAATGTTCCGTAGTCATACCATTCGTCACAAACTGTGACACCCATTGCACCATAATTTTTATAATCCGGGCAACGCTGATTATTGCAGCGCTTTTTCATTGCTTCCCATATATTGTAGAGACGTTCTTCGCTACCACCGTGTTTGAGTCTTCTTGCTCTTATCATGTCGTTCTTGTAGCACCCACATGATACTGTTTTTCCTTCCATCAACTCGTGACCACTCTTCACTACTTCGTTGCCACAATCACACACGCATTTCCATAACACATACCTATGTTTACTTCTTCCTGCCTGTTCAATAACAGTTAACCTTCCAAATCGTTTGCCTGTCAGGTCATTTATTATTCCCATTACTCTTCCCTTCTTAATCTTGCTCCGCACCCATGACAGAATGGTTCAGGCTTCTGATCCCTTGCGTGACAGAATGGACATACCCACTGATATGTGATCGCCAACCTTGCCCCATCTCTTATCCATAGACCTTCTTTATCCCGGTTATCCTGCAACTTAACTGATCGATAATCATACGCTTTCCGACTCATTCTCCTCTCCCTTCAGAGGACACTGCTCTCTCCAATCCTCGTCCTTTGTTGCTGCTGCACAATAGTGTTTCGGTATCACTCCCGGAAGGATCTTGTGAAACTTGCAATCCCTGCACTTGCGTTCATTCTCTCGATTGATTACTGTCATCATTTTTTCGCTCTCCTCATCTGCGTTTTTTGCAGCAGCACACATAGCTGCCAAAAAGATTCCTATTGTTGTTCCCAACATCATGCCAAGAATAAACTTAACCATTGCCTAACCCCTTTCCACACTTCCTACAGAAGGGTGATTTTTCGTGTTCTGCGTTCCCACAATAAGGGCAAACGTAAAACCCTTCTTCTTTCTTCCACACATCGTCCATGTGCCGTTTTGCCCTGATCCTGTCTGCGTGACCTACAAGGTATTCTCCAATGACTACTGCGTTTTGGTCTACCATGTTCCTTGCGTTCAGTTCCTGCTCTGTCTTCATCATGTTCTTTGTGCCTAACCACACCGAACCGATTTCGCTTTCAGCAGTCTGCAGGAATTCTTCGATGCGATCTTCTTCCACAAACTGATCCGCAATATTCTCAAGTGCAATCAGCATCAGAAGCTGACCTGTTACGATTCCGTCTTCCACACCCTTTCTGTGAGCGTGTCTTATCTGATACCCTAATTGATTCTTCATTCTCTCCATTCCTCAATGATAACTTCTGCTCTTGGGTGATCCTTGTCATATAGCACCCTAGATCCATCGTGACCCCGGATGTATTTGTAGGAATCATCCTCGATGCACTGATACTTCACCAAGATGTCGCAGGTAGCTTCTAACAGATTGACTAGGTCTACCCTTCTGTGACTTCCCATGTAGTACAAAACTTTCAGATTAATTGGTTTGTCTATCTTCTCCTGCGGAACAAACCAACCTGCGTACTCTTGGTAATCCAAAAACTGTTGACTCGGCAGCAGAAATGGTTTTCCATTCTTCTGCACTATTCTGTTGCCGTTCTTCTTTGTTCTAGGTTCTCCGGGAATCGTAAATCTTATCACTTCATATACCTCGCAACGTATTCCCCATACGATACCCCTAGTTCCATTGCTGCCCTGACAATATCCCTTATCGGTCTGTCTCTCCTTGCCTGTGTCACCTCTCTTTCATAAGTTCTTCTGTCTACTTCGTTTTTGTTCATCCACAGTCTGTACTGTTTTTGACATTCAGGTTTCTTACACACCTTTGCCGTACTAGATCCTGCTTCAAAATCCTCACCGCAGAATCTGCAGCGGCAGGTAAAGGTAGTTGTATGCGTTCCTTCTTTTCGATGTGCGTGATAATACCTGTTCGCCACGTTCAGCGATGCTTCATAAGCACATTCAGGAGAGCAGTATTTCTTGGTTGCTCTTCCCATAAATTCCTTTCCGCATATAGCGCATTTATGTAGATACTCCATTTATCCTTATCTCCGTTACTGCTATACAGAATTCCTCTATCTCACTTGCCCACAGGCACGTTCCCTTTCCGTTTATCTGTTCCCACAGATATGGGAATCCGCCTATACCGTCAAACAGACTTGCCATAGTTGCATCTCTCTCATACTGTGCAGAGATCCGCTTCAGCACCCACTTCCAAGGCGGAAGACATATCGAGTTTCCTAGAGCTTTATATCTTGCCGAATCCGTTGTGTGTCTCAACTTGCCTTGTGTGTCTGTGTAATCACCTATGTCTGTCCATCCGTCCGGGTATCCCTGCAGTCTCTCGCACTCTGTCGGTGTAAGTCTTCTGACTACATACTCGTTAGCCATTAGTGTCGGTGTCCTTGTCTCTGAATTGTCAAAGATATTCAAGGTGTCTGATGTTTCCGTCATCTCCCAACCTTGCCCCCCCCTAGCTTCGGATGTGCTTTCTTCCTGTAACATGACCATTGGTACATTGCCCCCCCCTGTTCCCATCCTTTGTGATAAGGTCTGACTCTTATCATCTATCCTCAATTTGACCCTTGAATCATTTGGATGGTTCTCTATCGAATAGATCATTTATTAAAACCTCACTGCCGTATCCATACGTTCCGCCTTTGTAACGCAGCGTAGGACTTCTGTTGTCTTCCCAATACTCCTGAAACCTCAATTCTGAATAGGTTCTAGAACCACCTTGTCCAATCCGTTCTTGATGTCCTGATTCGATGTCACTCCTCGACTGTCTCTTGCTTGGAGGGATAGCACCGTCTTCGTCAGCGCAACCGTCTCTCTCTCTCTCTCTCTCTCTCTCTCTCTCTACAAGCACCTTCTGCTGATCGTCCATACAATTCAGCGCACCTACCTTGTTCTGTAAGTACAACTGATTCGTTTGTCCGTTGCCTATGCAGTAAGCGTTGTGTGTGTGTGTGTTCAGGCGCTATCAATGTTTGGTCTTGTGTCACACCCAAAGTAGCACTCAATTCAGTCTGCACTAATGCCCCTTTTCCTGCTCTCTTGCCCTGACTATCTACCTCTCGCCCCCCCTGATTTTGAGCGTAAAGCTTGGTTCTCCAACGCTTTTTTCAGTATCTCCGGGAGTTCTTTCCCTTTCTCCACGCTCCGTCTCAAGATCCCCAAGCAAGCCTTTGGACTCAAATAATATTTCTCCTGCGGAGTATCCATTAAAATCTGCGATAAGTACGATTCGCCTACGTCGCTGCGGTGTTCCGTATTTATACGGCACTCCGTCATCACCGTAGTAGGTGACTCCCCAAAACTGTCCATCGAGTATTCGCCAAGCAATGCTCCACCCATTACCCATGACACATCCTGCGTTTGACCACTTCTCAGGTCTAGGTATAACGGCAGTCGGTTCTTTGACCCTTGCGATCTCTTCAAGGACGATCCTGAAGTCTTCGCCTTTGGGTGTTCCTGAAGTTGTTGCTCCGGGTACGTTTTCCCAAACAAGGTATCTTGGACGAACAAGCTTGTCTGTTCGTACTTTTCCATCTTCCTCTCTCATCTCCTTTACTATCCGTATCTGTTCCATGAACAGTCCGCTGCGTTCTCCGCTTAATCCTTGTCTATTGCCGTTCGCTACGCTCAAGTCCTGACACGGAGATCCGCCTATCACAACGTCTGTTATCGGCACTTTATGACCATCTATCTTTGTTATGTCTCCAAGGTGTTTCATGGTTTCCCTTCCACTCCATCAGTACGTTCATGTTCCTTTACCCATCTCTCTAATGGACTTAACCATTTAGTCCACTGTCCGCACCACTCGTCTTCTCGCACAGGATCTTCCATCCTTTTGCATCTGCCGAATGGTTTAATTTCTGCTTCTAGTTGTCCGCTTAACTCTTCTGCTATGCCTATCTGCGGAATGTAGTAGACACAGTCCTTGCACTTAATGTCTCTCATCTCAAATCTTCTCTTAACCTCTGCCTTATCTTTTTGAGATGTTCATCTCTCGTCATCTTCCCTGACTTCTGTATGGCTTTCATCCATATCCCATCGATATCCAACTGATACACTTTCGTTTCTATATCCCTTGGGTATGGCTGAAAATTTCCTTTATAGGAAAGAATCGACCTTGCTATCGCTTCCTCATTTACATCAGGGAATGACTCTTTCATAAGGTTTGCTCTCTCGTCAGTTCCCCATCGTTTGAGCAATGCCCCTTCGATCATTCCCACCATCCTCGTTCTCTCCCATACTCCTCGATATCAAACATCTTCTCTTCGGTTTTTTCTTTGGGTTTGTCTTTGGACTCCCACGTCCTCACACAAGCTTTCCAATCTGATACCCTTTGCCCATTCGCTTTTCGCCACTGTTGTGAGGAATAATAAGCAACAAACTTTTCTGCATCGACTCCGTTTCCTCTCTCTTCGCAGTAAGCACGAACCTCTTCTACAGAAGGCGGAGAAAATTTCTTGGGTTTCTTTTCTATATCAGTAACAGAAACAGTATCAGTAACAGGAATATAAACAGATGTCTCCCCACCGTCATAGGACGGTGGTATGACCGTCTCCCCATCTGCCAACCCAAGGATGTAGTTCCTAAAGGATTCGCTCTTGATAAGAGATGCCTGTTCTCTTACGGATTTGAGAAGGTCTTTTGACTTTGTCCAATTGTATTTGTGCCAATTAGGGATAAGCACTTCTCTTGTTTCCTCATCAAAGCGGATGACGTTGTGTGTTCTTTGCATACGATCCATCAGTCTCCTGATGGTATCCTCGTTGTACCCTGTTTCCCTTGATGCAGCTTTGAATGATATCTCATAGCACCCACAGAGATTCGTGTGAGGATTAGTCAACAGATAGAGATAAAAGTATTTGTCTTCAGGAGTAAACTCGTCTGCGACTTTCGCATCGTCATTCCAAAACTTGATGTATATCTGTCTATAGATCGCCATCTTCCTCTACCTCTAAATCGAACACAATATCTATTCCTTCACAGTCTTCCCGGTAGAACAGACACGATTTGCAATCGCCTAAACATCTGTTGTATTCGCACTCTCTGACGAGAGCGAAGAGTTCGTAAAGCTTTCCTTTAATAACCATATTTCTCTTTGTTTATCTTCCCTTCCTTGATTCTTTTCTTGAGTAACGCTGCGTCCTTTTCCATCTGTTCCTTGGTCTTTGCGAATGAACAAACGTAATTCGGCATCATCCAAGATGTATACGATAGAGCAGTACACTCTCCGTTCCTGTTCGCTACACAGGTTCTGCACTCTTCTCTGTAAGCACTTTGTTTTAATCCCATTCCGCCCTGCCAAACTCCCTTATGAAATCTTCTGTATCCCATCCGTTTTCTGCCATGAGTCTGTCTCTCCATTCCCTTTTAAGCCAAAGGTATTTCTTGGGATGACGATGGTGAAGATCATCGTGACATTCCCTGCATATCTCCACCACCGCACCGTACTTCTCACTCTTCTTTCGGTGATATCCGTTGAAGACGTGATGCCGTTCTAGTTGTGACCACCTATGGCAGATGTCGCAGCGCCCTATCTCTCCCATGGTTTCCTATAGTCCACTCCCATCTGCTTACACTCATCGATAATCCCATCGACAAGTCTTGAGAATTCCTCGGTGTCCATTTCGCTTGACCCCTTCATCACCATGTAGGCACGAAACATTCCGTTCTTTCCCTTTGTGACAGATGATGTTGCTTTAAGATGTACTGTTTCGTTTTGCAAAACGGATTTTTCAGTCTCTGTGGTGTCAGGGAGATATGCGTAGACACACTTCCCATCAACTAACATCGGTACTCCGTAGCGTGATAAATTGCGGTTGTGAGCTTCAGCTAAAGAGACACCCAATGCCTTGGCTATTCTTGTTGTCAGCACCCACATATATGCGTTCTGATCCAAAGTCCTCTTGCCATTCGCAAAGTAGAATTCAACCTCTTCGCCTTTATCTACCTTTGCTTCAGCCTTGAGAATCTCCGCTTCGGCATTCCCGGAAACTACCATCCGCAGGACATGGTCACCATCCACCACGTCATACCTCATTGCCATAATTCTCATGACATCACCTCATCAGAAGGGAAGGTCTTCGTCTGCCACATCAAAGGGAGAATCGTTGACTTCTTCCTGTTTTGCTTTAGGCTGAAGGAATGTTATCTTCGTGACCTGAACCTCTGTCACCTTGCGTTTCTTTCCGTTGTTGTCGGTGTAGGTTCTTGTCTGTAGTTCCCCTTCCGCACCAAGCATCTCTCCCTTGCGGATGTTCCTATGGATGGTTTCTGCGGTCTTTGACCAAGCTACGCAGTCAATGAAGAATGTAGTCTCTTTATCCTTCGGTACTGCTAGGGTGAAGTTGGTTACGGTCTTGCCGTTGTTTGTGGTCTTCAGTTCCACGTCCTGTGTGAGTCTTCCTGTTAAGCAAACTGTATTCATGTTGTCTCCTTCTTGGCGCATTCAACGCACATTTCTTTACCGAATTTTCTTGCCGTGTATGCTGCTATATCTTTAGCACTCCATGTGCTTCCATTTGTCTTCTTGCCATCCTTGATCTCGTTTCCGCATACTGCACAAGTGTGCTTTTCTTCTTGGTTCAGGATGGCATTTTCTACTTCCTCTGCACTTGCTACAGATGTATCGATACCGATACCCAACATCCCTAATGCACGTCCTACGGCAGAAGTTTCGCAGTTCTCAACGTAGGATGTTTTGTTGATGAAGGAAGATGATTCCTTTTCCTGTGCCGTTCCTGTGGCAAGGATCTTTCCGTCAACGGATACTGTTGCCTTCATGGTGATGACACCGTCTCCCATGAACAGGATTTCTGTTTCGATAGTTCCTTCCGGGAAGAGCATCCTGAATGCCTTTATCCTCTGATTGACTTCTATATAAGAATTTCCCTTCACGGCAGTTGTCTTTAATGTCGCATTGACTTTTGCGATATCGTCATATGTCATGTCGAATTACTCCTTTTGCATATTTCAAAACTGTTGGGTAACTGATTCCCACCTCTTCGCTTATCTCTCTCAAGAGCATTCCTTTTGCTCTCATGTCACGAATCTTTTGGATAGTCTCTTTGGGTGTTTTGTTTATTGGAGAAACACCAACTCTGTCCTTGCCAAACCCACGTTCTTTAGCGTGTCTTCTAGAATGTTCTGCGGAAGATATAATCTCTAGGTTCTCTATCCTGTTGTCCGTCTTATCTCCATTGATGTGATGAACGTGTTCTGAAGGTTCGAGCTTTCGTCCTAGATGCTCTTCCATTACCATCCTGTGCTTGTAACACCTTGTGCCTTTAACGCTCATGGTGTAATACCCATTCTTCTGAAGGATGTCGTGACGTTTCCCTTCCCAATAACGAGCTGCTCCTTCACTTATGTGCTGCTTGTGTTCTTTTGATAAACTCTTCCTCTTCTGCATCTCTCTTCACCATTGCTTTGTAGACCCTATCCCAAAAGTCTCTAAACTTCTGATCGTTTACTACTTCTCCGTCTTCATTGACACCCATCAGAGCGTAGGAAGCATCGGTCACTACAGACCCACCATTGCTGACATATAATGCTCTATTCATTCATAAACTCCTTTGCGTAATCGCCAATTGTGAATTCATAAAACGGAACACCGTCCACCACCATGTTGATGTGGTACAGATTAGTTGTTCCTGTCTCTTCGACCTTTATCGTCATGTCAGGAAACATCGCTTTAAGCTTTGGGATGTTCCAATGGTCTACCTGTAGGTTTGCTCTCATCAGCGCAAACTTCTCACTGCCGAATTCGCCCATTTCATCTATAAGGGTTTCTATCTCGTCTTCTAACTTGACGATTCTCTTTGCCCTTGTGATGATCTTTTTAATCACTTTCTCGTCCATAGATATCTCTCCTTGCACGTTCTTCTGCGGTCAGAAAATCTCCCCACACTTCACTAGGGCAACTGCCCATCCAATACGAAAGCTCTTCGATGATTCGATACTTAAGCGTTAAGAGCATCAGTCTCTGTTTCGTTTTCATCTATCTCATACCTCAACCATTTAACGTGTCCGTCCGATTCCCATTTCTGCGTGACGGTGTAGTGTGGATCATGTCTCAATTCGCTCATTCTCTTACCGAATGACATGATGTTCAGGATGTTGGTTGCTTCCCATGAAGTGATGCTTCCCATCCGCTTCACATACTCAAGGATGCGGTCTGTCTGATTGCCCTTCCTAGGCTTCGCTGCAATACCCAAGCACCTCTGTGCTTCTGTGGTTAATTGGATTCCGTAGTAGGATGGATTCTTTAGTTTCGATACCATCGGTAAATCAATCCCATAGAATCCGTGTTCCTGAAGAACCTTGACTATTTCACTGTCTTTCATCTCATTCCTTTCCCATTGCGTTTTCGCAATGTTTCAGCTAAAAAAATATGGCATAGGATCTTCAATGCCAAGTACAGTCATGGCAATAAGGATTTCCTTGGCATTGAATTCGCTGACATTGTGTATCTTATTCCACAACGCTGCCTGTGATATGCCCATTGCTTTTGCGAGTTTCTCCTGTGAGTATTTCTTCTCTCGCATAAGACCCATCAGTTTGCTATGGTTAAACGTCATATAACCTTCTCCTTTCAATCTTAATCATTGCTCCATCAAAGTCATAGGCAACTACCTTGTCACGAAGAGGAATCGTCCTCTGTCTGTAGCACCCCGGATGCTCACAGTATTTGAGCTGCACTTCTGCACAGTCTTCGCCTACGTCCAACTGAAGATATGTCCGCAGAGCATCCTTGTAATCCCTAAAAGAAAACAGATGACTAACGAATCTGTCTCTCTCATAAGTGTGTGTCCATACCTCAAAGAAGGATGGATACTTTCTTCCTTCAAACATTTTCTTCTCCCCCTACGATCTCGACATTATCTATCGATGTGAAATGTGCATTGCCTTCCGCATCCCTGATGCCAACTTTAGTTACGGAATAAATACCCCACGGATCGCCATACTTACTGTTGTCGTACCTCTTAACCCAAAAGACTTCACCGACTGTACCTTTTGGCACTTTCCTGCCTTTGACAACCTTAACGGTCTTGCCGTAGAAATCAAGGAAATCAGATATCTCTACCACGGCATTTGCATGACCAAGGATGGTTAGTTCTTCTTTCAGCTCAACAAGACGTTCTCTTGACATACTCCTATAATCCATTATTTATCCTTTCTCATATAAGGGAATAGTTTGTAGAAGTTTTCCTTGATAATCTCTTTCTGCTCTTCCCAAGGCATCCTAAAGAGTATTTCGTCATCTGAAAGAAGGACATCCGTAACCACTTTCGCAAGTGCTTCTGTGATTCCCTTGTACCAACCGTCCTTATCAACCATAATCGGTACGTTCAGTTCCATTGCGAGTTTTTCAAAATCGCTCATCTCATAACTCCTTTCCGTTGCGTTATCGCAATCTCTTGAACATATTATACCATTGGGAAATCACAATACAATAGTTTTCTAGAAAAATTTTTGAGCATGATATGAGAAATCACAATCCTTTCATGTATAATGTTGTCAGAAAGGACGGTATGAGTAATGAACACATTTGCTGAAAGAATGACAGAAGCAATGACCAAATACGATATCTCCATTAATGAATTATCGAGAAGGACAGGGATAAATGTTGGTACGCTTTCTCATTATAAGAACGGACAATACGAACCGAAGCAGACCAACATTTACCTTATATCCCAAGCTCTTAGTGTTTCTCCCGGTTGGCTAATGGGTTTGGATCTTCCTGAACGGTATTACCTTCTTGGTGAAGAGGTTGTTCGTTTGTGGAACAAACTGACGTATGAGGAACAGGAAAAGGTTGCCCACTACATTCAATCGTTAATAGAAGATCGTACAAAAGAATCATGATATTCACTTGATCACCCCCTTCAATACAATCATACATGGACACCTTGTCCATTATAGGTACAATGGGATGTATAAAGATAAAAGAGGATTATGGAGAGAATCCATCACTATAAATGGCAAGAGAAAAGTCTTCAGTTCAAAGACCAAAAAGGATCTGATGCTGAAGATAGCACTATACAAGAATGACCCCAAGACAACAGGAATACCCTTGAATGAATTGGCAGATGAATGGTTGGAAGATACGGAACAAAGGGTAGCCTATAATACTATGAAAGGATATAAGGCAGCATATAAAAAAATCGTGACCTATTGGAAAGATAGAACGGTAGAATCCATCACTCCCCAACAGATCACGTTGTGGTTAAAGTCATATGATAAATATGCGCAGAAGACCATCTCTAATCTTCTGCTAGTCATGCGGTTAATTATAAACTACGGATGTGTTCATTACGGAATACAGTACAATCCCTGCGACAAGATAAGACCACCCAAGGGCAAAGGAAAATCCGTCAGGGAGTTCCCAAGTGAAAACGATATAGAGATAGTCAATAACAATACTCACCTTCCCTACGGATTGTTTTTGTATACCATCCTTTATACTGGGATGAGACGTGGTGAAGCTTGTGCCTTACAATGGAAGGACATCGATTGGGATAACAAGCGTATCCATATAACCAAGTCTACATATTGGACTAATGATTCAGAAGCACATTTGAAAGACCCAAAGTCATCCGCAGGAGTAAGAGATGTTCCTTTGTTGGATTCACTCGCAGATGTTCTCCGTCCGTTAAAAGGGAAACAGGATGAGTTTGTTTTTGGAATGCCCAAACCCTATGAGCTTGACGAAGGCATCCGGGAATACCGAAGGCAGACAGGGTTATCATGCTCTGCCCATGGACTCCGTCATGGGTTCGCAAGTATCCTTTTCAAGGAAGGTTTGGATATCAAGACCATACAGTATGTAATGGGTCACGCACAGTCCTCAACCACCATGGAGATCTATGTTCACTTGATGCAGGATGATCCCACTTTTCGAGTTCTCAAGACCCTCGAAGCACACCAATTGCACACCACACCCTAAAAACCCTTTATATAAAGGAAGTTTGTTGGGTTCGAATCCCTCCTTCTCCGCCAATTAAAAAACCCTGAAATAAAGGATTTTCCTTTATTTCAGGGCTTTTTCTTAATGTTTTTGTATTAGTTTTCTAATGCGAAAATATACAAAAATTTAGCACTTTCTGCACACCTTGCACACCTAGTGCTTGGATGCATATGTCTCATAGTCTGTCTTCCATCCGCCAAGCTCCCATATAAGAGCTTTCTCTTCATCGGTCAGATCCTGTGAATTCAGCCAAGCATACGCTTCTGCCTGTGACAGATTGCCGTTGCCGTTCTCGTCTGCTGCCTTCGTCAGTTCTTTCTTGGTGGTGGGATTGCCACTCGGTTCTGTATTCTGTTCTCCGTCCTTTTCCTCTTTAGGCTGATACTCATCGTAGGATTTCTTCCACGAATTGGAAGTCATCTCCCACAGAGCATTCGCTTCTTCGTTGGACAGGTTGTGTGAGCTTATCCAATCATAGGCTTCCTGCTGACTTATCCCGGTGCTGCCATCCTTATTCGCTTCTTTTAAATATGAGATATAAGTATCAGGATCTACTTCAGGATGCTCACGCAGTTTCTGTACACGCTCCTTTGAAAGCAAAGGTTTATTTCCGTTATCGTAGTATTCTCTCGCAGCGTTCGTTGCGTTAGAACCAAAAGCCAAAGCTCTTGCGATCTCGGCAACATCAGAAGCAGAGTTAACTTCATCAGGAAGGCGATACTTCAAAGCACCTGCCTTGGAATAATCTCCTGCGACAGGATTCCTTTCTCCGCCAAAGGGAGTATTCATGAATCCATTTGACGGAATAACATTGAGATCCTGCAGCGTATTGTATAGCCTACTTGCCTGTCTTCCACCGAAAGACGGTGTCATCTGAAGCAACGGAGTCATCAGGTCGAATCCGCCACCATTCACGGCATCCGCCATGGTATTGGTAATGGTAGACAGACCGACTGTTCCTGTTCCGTACCTTGTAGGATCTGAATCTCCAAAGAGAGCTTCGGCTGATTCATCAGACATTATCGCAGGTAACCACAGAGACGTTCCGGGAATGTAGGAAATTGCTTCTCCTGCCATCCTCTTTCCTGTGTCAAGGGCAACCTCACCGATGGATTCTTCTCTGTCCTTATCGAACATTTTCCCTATTCCATCGACAAGTGCGCCAAGAACATCAGGAACAACTCCGTCATTGAACAACGGTTTCACCATGGCATTCATCAAGAAGGAAGCCAACATGAGTCTGAATACTCCTGTTGCATCTTTATCCTTGAGCATACCTTTAAGGTTCTGCCATGCGTTGTTCGTTTCAACTTGGAAGGGCATGAAGAAGGATGCTACCTTGCTCTTCATATTGTAAGGTACTTCTCCTATTCCTCTTCCTGCGACAGACTGTCTTGTCATGTCATCGGCATAGTAGATAGGATCAGCAACATTCTTTTCCAATCCTTCATTGTATGCTGCCAACCAAATCAGTTCGGTTGCTTCTCTGTCACCAAACTCCATCATCTTGTTGGTGAAATCACCAACCTTACCGACTATCTTATCCCACTGTGTGTTCCTTGCTTTAAGGTCATCCACGTTGTGGTCAAAGTATCTTTCCTGAAGGAAGGGTGACTGATCGAGCAGTTCCCTGTTTCCTAGTTTGGCATTGAGATAATCAGAAGCACCTTTGCTCCATGCGCTATTGGATTTGATTATGGACATGGCATTGGGAATGTTGAATATCTGCGATACCGCACTTCTTACATTGCCCACTACCGCATTGCTCTTTGCCCTGTTGTTTATTGCAGCTAGGGCATTGAACAACTGTCCTCTGTTTCCTTCACCCAAGAGATCAAGTATGGTTCTGTCAAGTGACGGTGTCTTTCCTGCTAACTGATTCGTATAGCCTGACAGGTACTGAATGAGTTGGTTGGCGTTCTTCGTTTCCTTTGTGGCACGAACCATCTTGGATATCTCATCCCGGTACTGTGCTATCAACGGATCGAATGCTATCGCATACTCGGCACTGTCGATGTACTTTGCCATACCTAATACGGCATCAGCAGTGTAAGCACCTTCTCCACGTTTCTGTAACCATGACATCCACTTGGACTTCGGTTTTGTGAATTCGCTCTTACCAACAAGTTCAGGATCTATCAGTGTGGAAGCCTGAAGGATGTTCTTCAGTCCGCCTATGCCTTTAGTCTCAACTTCTTGGAAGTGATGGAAGTAGTCTTTCCTATGATTGAGTCTCTTGTTGCGGAAGTATTCTCCGCTTTCAAGATCTCCTTCTAGCTTCGCTATCTTCTTATCGAGTTTCCTTATCTCGTTCTCCCAATACTCATTTGCTCCGGGATTGCGAGACATGGATATCTCGTCTTGGTAGATCTGTTTCTTGTTTCTCCAAGACTGTAACTGTGCCTGTGCTTTCTCTTCAAGATTAGGATAGACCTGCTCAAGTGCTTCATTGATACGTCCTACATACTCATCATACATATTCCGCATGAAGCGTTCCATCTTGACGATATCTTCCCACTTGGAAGGGAATTCACGTTTAAGGTCATCTAGTGTGTAGGGAACGGTTTCGCCCTGTTCGTTGGGTTTTACACCTTCTCCGTACCACTGTACCGCTGCGGATTCCTGCGTGTTCGCTTGGATGCCTGTTTCCTTGATCATGTTCTCAAGGGCATTCCATCTTTCTTCCCTAGCAGCGTTGTAGAGTTTCTTCTGTTCGTACATGGGAAGCTCAAACCTGTCACGGAAGAATTGTCTCTGTTCGCCTTCCTTGCCCAACATATTGTTTGCCATTTGGGTAGGTGTTGCGAATCCCTGCAAAGCACCTGACTTGTTGCCTTGGAAGCTCTGATACATCTGCTTCTCGTCATCAGTCAGTTCGTTCTCTTCAGGTGTATCGAATCCGTACTTGCGGTCATCCTCGTCCTGAATCAGATCCATATACTCTTGGATTCTGTCAGGAACAGGGAATGATTCAGGAGAGATAGATTCGTATGTGTAAGGATCGGCAGCGTTTCTTTCCCTTGATAATTTCCCAAGGAATATGTTTGCTGCTCTGCCTTGCGGATTATCCTTTGCCTTGTACCTATTTGCCTGTTCAGGGATGTCCTCTACAACAGGTTCGGTCTGCATAGCTTCGGCAAGTCTCTGCACAGTTTCATCTCTCTGCTGCGGAGTCTCGGCATTGAGATTCATGGAGTCTTCTATTATCTGTCTCTGTCCATTCTCGTCTCTCGACAGAGTCTTTCCGCTTTCAGGATTCTGAATTCCATCGAACCCCATGTATCCAAGCAACACTTCTAGGAACGTGTTATTCGCACTACTTCTACGGTTTACACCATTGATTTCTCTCTCACCATAGATATTAATGTTGTTCCTTGCGAAACTATTTTCTATGTCGTGAATATCGCATCTTTTTTCGATTAACGCTTCGTACAATGCGTTAACAGTTTTAGATTTATTGATGGTTAACTTTGCGTTGTTGGCATCTTCAATATTCCATACTGCATTATCAACCAACTTGCGAATCTGTCTCTTAATGGATTTCTCAAACGAATCATGGTTTTCTGCCGTTAAAGCAACTTGCCCGTCCTCGTTAAGTAAACCTTTAATGTACGGACGAAGATCCTCTCCTGTGACTCCGTTGGTTTGATATGGTCTTCTTTCTAGTGTTTGTTCTTCGTCAAGAGAATACCTTATATCGTTATCTTCAGAAGGATTAAGGTTGTCTGTGCGTTTAATCTGATTAGGTTCAAACGCTACCCAAACTTCTTCTTGAAGCCTTTCGAAGTCTTCCCTATTACCATAGTCAACGATATATTCTCCGTTGCCATAGTTTAAGGTAAACGCATCAGGATACCTTTCGGCAAGGTCATTAAAGACATCACCATGTGAAAACTTTTCTAACTGACGATTTCTTCCTTGAAGCGTTCTAAAGTTAGTAATGCCGTTTGTGGAAAGCTCTTCCCAATTAATATCAGGAACACCATCCCAATGAATACCATCATATCCCATATCTTGCAAACGATAACGTAGCTCATCGTTCATGCTTCGAGAGCCTTCATGCCACCCTTCGTTAATAAGCTCTCTCTGAAGCCTATCATTGGCATCGTCATCGTAAAGACCTTGAGTTCCATCTTCTCCAAACGCAGCACGAATTGCTCTTGTATATGATTCATCTATTTCTCTGTCCACCCTTTCGTACACATCTGACGGAGCAGGGTTTGTGATATTTAGATAGAATGCTCTTGTTACTTTTGCATCGTGCATTGCAGGAGACGTATTGGGATCGCTTGAGAACCAAAAGCCATTAAACGGAGCATCATAGTCAACGCTACGGATTTTGTTCTTGTCAAACTCATTAAACTCTATATCGCTTCCGTGATACATGACTTTAAGATTTCCATCAGCATTACGGACTACAGAGTTCCTGAAGTATTCCTGCTGTCCTTCGGACAAAGGTTCTCCCATATCATTGAGCGAATACCTTATATCAGGATTAAGAGGATTGTCTCTCTGTGACAAGGGAATCACATTACCATTGTTATCATAAGTGACTGCATCAGCGGACTTGACTCCTGTGGGATTCATCACCAATCTGCTAGGACTGTTCCTGTCACCTTCGTATTTGTTAAGGTATTCAATACCTGTGTATCCGTTAGAGAGAAGAAGTGCATTGATGTCTTCCCACGCTTCATCTCCCTTTACGTCACCGTTCAGGATATCCCAAAGAATTTCTTGCTCATCAGCGTCAAGCGAAATATCGCTGCCTGTTATATCGGCAAAGACATCTCCATACGGATGTGTCAACATACGGTCTTCGCCTTCGTTACGGCGAAGAAGCATTTCAGCAATACGTTCAGGTGTCCATGACTCAATGTCTCCGTTTACATAGAAGGGATTAGCGTTATCGGTGTACAAACGCATAACGTGTTCACCGACTTCTCTATCGTATGTCGGAATACGCACACTAATATCGTGATCGTAATTAACTTCTTTAAGGAATTCGTCCGATATCTTATCGCCGTATTCCCTTAATTGGTCAATTACATCTTCGATGGGTATGTTCTCGTCATAGATGATGTTCTCATCAAACTCGTCTTCAATTGGATTTTCAAGGAGTTCGTAGTTTACATCTATTAGTTCTTGAGCAACATTGTAAAGCAAGTCAATATTTGTATCTGCGAGATTTTCAAGGTCATCCCTTATCCTATCCCACTCATACATTGTTGTCATTGAGCGTTTATTGAAACGCTCTCTTGCAATCTGTCTCGCTTGTTCATTGTTACCTAAATGAATTCCTTCTCCACCAAGATTAAACTCATTGAAGTATTCACCTGTGCCGTGATACCAAGTGTTCGGATCGTATCCTGCATCCGCTGCATGGAGATTTCTTAACCTCTGTGCTTCTTCCATGTCTCCACGGTTTACCGCATCCATGTATTGGTCATCCCAATAAGAATCAGGACGGATGCCAAGCATCTTCATATCGTCTTCCGAAAGTGAATATCTAGTGCCATAACCTTTCTCCTTAATGAATTCGTTTACGATATCCATCTTGGGAGAGAATTTGTTATGGTCACCTTCATACTCGTCAAGGATACGCTGATTCACAGTATCATCGAAGGTAGGTGTAACTACTCTCTGCGAAGCGTTGTTCCCATCGTTATCATACATTTTGAAATCGATGAGAGTCTTCCAATATCCGCTAGGAGCTACCCAATGTCCTTCGTTGTCTTTGGTCAGGAAGTTGCTGAATTTAGGAATCCTTCCCTGTGCTTCGCAAAGGCGGAGATAGTTCTGTGCGTTCTCGTCACCACTTGCGTTGTCATCCCAATAGTCTGAAGGATACAACTGTTCATCAAGAGTCTTATTAGAAACTACGTCTTTCTCTGTCTGATAATTGGTGTAGTTCTGATATCCCTTGATACCAAGTGCTTCATACTCTGACTGCTTCCATCCACTAGCATGGAAAGGAATGATGTAGTCTATCTTGGGATCTGCCATAGCAGCAAGGATAGTTGCATCGTCCTTACCGACTATAACCGTACCGACTGTGTCAGGATACTTCTGCCTTAATGCGAATGCGATCTCATGCGGCATTCCTTCTACGTCATCATAGATAAGGTTGCCGTTCTCATCGACACCAAGAACAACGAGAGATTCGTTTATCTTTATCCCGGTTCTTCCAAACGCATCAGCGAAGTTAGGCACTTTGGTATATGCCTGTGACTTGAATCCTCTTGCAGCCATGTCCGCAACAACCTGCATCATGTCGATGAGATGCGGAGTTTCGAAGTCTGAATAGGACTGAAGTCTCAATCCGCCATGCTTCTGTATCGTATCGAAGTCAGTATCAGATATATCAAGGATCTCCCTGTTATATTCTGTCCTTGTTTCGATGAGCTTTACTCTGTTCTGTCCTCTTGCATTATTGAAGGACACAAACGTGTTATACACTTCAGGGTGCTGACTGCGAAGCTGCTCAATACCTGTTGCCGTTGTGAGTTCGTAAAGGTCAGGGATGTAATCATCCTTGTTCCTTAACTCATCAGTAAGCATCACCTGTCTATTGTTGGGTGCTTTTTCAGGTTTCTGCCCTGTCATCACATCAATAAACTGCTGCGCTACTGTATCAAGGAATTTCCTTCTCGATTCTACATAACAGAATCCACAGGCAACTTCATAATTCTTATCCTTCATCATCTGACGGATGCGGATATAATCATCACCTGTCAGAACCAAGTCAGGCAGAAGTCTCTGTATTTCTTCTATTGTATTAGAAAGCAGAATCCTCTTCTTGCAGAGCGTAGACATATCTACCGTATAGACATAGTCACTGTCCTTCTTCAAAGCAGAGTATGCTTTGTTCGGTGTATAGTCTAGTCTCGCTTTGTCATTGCCTATCATCGCAGAAACAGTGTTGATGCTCTCTAACCACTGTTCCACTTTGCCGACTTCGTCTTCAGACATTCCAAGCTGATCAGCAATGTCTCTTGCTAACTGTTTCTTGCCTTCGTCACCAAGAGCGTTCCATGTGTACGCACTATACATCGCATATACAGAACCGTCATCGGCAACCTTTACGTCTGCCCTAGCTTTATCGTAATTTTCTCTTGCGACTTTAGCATACAACTGTTCGGCATTAACGAGATCCTGTTCTTCCTGCGTAAGTGTTCCTGTGAAACCTCTTACGGCATCATGAAGTTTCTGCCATATCTGTTCTGCCGTGTTTCCGCTTCTGTTGAACATTGCCCTTATGGTGTCTTCGTTATCGAAGCGTTCCATAAATTCGGCAGCGACTTCTTCGTCTATCTTGTTGCGGAAACTCTCGTCAGCGTAATACTGATTAACTCCCTGTTCTCTTAAGTATTCTCTCTTTGCCTGATTCTTCTCTTCGGCAGAAAGGTCTGTACTTAAAGAGATCCTCTGCAGCTCACTGTTGTCTATGTTTCCGTAATACCTGACATACCTTGCGAGAAGGTTGTCCATGTAGTTATTGAAACCGACATCACCTGCCATGGAGTTGAACGCAATTTCCTTCAGGTCATTCCATGTTCCGTTGTTTCTAAACAGATGGAATATCTCATGCCATATAAGCGTAGAAGCAGGTTTCTTTGCTTTGGAAGAGATATAGATAGTTCCGTCATCTGCCTTCTGTGCGTTCTGTCCGGCAGGGAGTTCGTCAACTATATATGCCTTGACACCGAATCTGTCAGCGATCTCTAGAGCTTTGACTTGGTCTGCCGTTTTATTGCCGTAGTATTCATAGACATCAACAGTATTTTTTCCGTCTCTGATCGTGCCAACAGGCATTTCAGTTCCGTTCATATCGTCGATGTATCTTGCATACTGCTCTTCAGACAGACCCATTATCTGCTTCTCTACATTACGCTCTACCCAATCCTTAAACTCCTGCTCACCCATATTTGCGATGGGATCGTCAGCACCGTACTTATTCCTTATAGCTTCCTGTGCCTGTGCGAGATACTTATCTCTCTGTGCATCATCCATGGATGCGAGAATAAGTGCAGCATATGTTTTGTTCTCATCATTCTCTATGTCCTGATTCAGAGAATTGGCATAATCCTGAAATTGGTTATACGCTCTGCTTGAATACTGTCCGCCAAGCAGACCAAGAACCATGGTAGATATAAAAGAAGCACCTGCATCTTCAAGAGATCCAAGTGCCAACTGACCATAGTCTATGTCTGTTCCGTATATTCCCCGGTCAGCAACTGTGTTGCCCAACCTCGCAGCTACTTCTTCCGTTGCTTCACCAAGTCCGCTTAACATCTGTTTGCCGACAAACTTTGCAAACGGAGTCATGTTACTCGATGCGATCTTGTTCAACAGATACTCGTCAAATACGGACTGTCCACCGTTTACCATCCATACGTCTGACAGATGTTCAGATCCTGCTTCGATTCCGCCACGGACGATAGCGTTAAGGTACGCTTCCTCGTCACTTAATCCGTTCTGTTTTCCTTCTTCATATCCCTGATAGAAAGAAGGAAGGAACATAGCAACATCGCTCAATACGCTCAATAGCGGAAGGCTTCCGCCACTAACTGCACCAAGCAATGCCTGTCTTGTAAAGTTGGGTATAGCGTTACCGACTGCCTGTGCAACATACTGTTCCGTAGGATTCAGGTTTGCCATAAACTCACGTTCAGTGTAATCGTTCACCGTCTGTGATGCCTTGTCTACCCAATTCGTAACAGGAGTCACTGCTTGAGTATATGCCTGTCCTGCGCTCTGTACGTTCTCGACATTGTTAGCCAATGCCTTATCCCAAGGATCGCTCCATTCAGTTATCTGCTTAACAGGTTCATTCCCCTGTGCGATAGACTGATTGTTTGCTATGTTCTGAAGTTTGTTTTTAAGAATGCCCTGTTCAGTCTTCGGTTGCTCCACGGTTGTTGTGGGAGTCTCCGTTCCAAACAGAGCATTTGCAAATCTCTTTGTCAGGTCTTCTTCTTGCGGTTTTATCTCTGACGGATTCAGCCTAGACTGCATGGTCTTCACAGGAGCATCAGCCAAATTAGAAATTGCCTTTGCCCCTGCTTCCGCTGCGACAGGCGCACTCTTAAGGATGTTGCTTACACCTGACAGTGTCTGTGAGATGCCTGTGCCTATGGCAGCACCAAGTCCGCTTACGATATCTCCGCCTTTCTTTTCAGGCAACGAA
>Ga0310690_10001853_pt1 | contig 36360 bp, 55 predicted proteins | sample AusTroGonzalo_MG_2_FD_207661 | JGI IMG/M metagenome (GOLD analysis project Ga0310690, IMG submission 207661) | Bovine rumen microbial communities from tropical cattle in Woodstock, Queensland, Australia - Gonzalo_04 (v2) (version 2) | ecosystem: Host-associated > Mammals > Digestive system >...
ACACGTGGACCGCGCTCATACCGATGGTGCACACGAACGGGAAAACAACATTCACAACGCTCATACCTGTGATCCATCATCATCCGGATGAATATGTGATAAGCATTCGGGATCTGGAGAGCGACGAGATGGCAGACTACTATGTGGAGCCCGAGGTTTATGAACAGTGCGAGATCGGGATGATGTTCAAATACGAGCCGGAACGAGGCGATCTGGCCGAGGAGCCTCTGGAGAAGCGAAGGGAATAGGGAACCTCGCAAGGAACCGAAAGACTTGAGCGAGGACGGCCGTACACGTTTGACCATAAAGCCATGAATGAATCTCCTTTTAAAATTGTTTTGCTCAACTGATAGCCGGCGGGGTACGGCCCGCCAAACAAAAAGCATGAAAGAAAAGTATTCGATGGAAAACGTAGAACAGGACGCGATCTACAAGATGATGATCCAGGTCGTAAAATGCGCGATCGACGACTACAAGAAGGCCCTGAGCACGAAAAGAAGGCTGTGGCACATGCCGGAGGGCAATCTGGAATTATCAAAGGCGATCGGGACCATCGTGGAGGTAGAGGCGTTTTTTCGGGGGACCCTGTTCGGGAGCACGTTCCCGGCAGTGGATCCGGAGTACATGATCAAAAGGATCAGGAGCTACGAATGACGGTAAGGGAATATTTAAAGCAGATCAAGCTGCTGGAGATCAAAATAGAGCACAGGAAGAAGCAGATAGCGGAGCTGAAGAAGAAGGCCGTAGCGATGGGAGCGCCGTCCATGAAAGACGATCCGGTCCAGACATCGAAGACCGGAAGCGTGTTAGAAGATCAGGTCGCGGAATACGTGGACCTGGAGCGGCGCGTCGTGGAACTCACGATCATCCTGGAAGCGAAGAAGGACAAGATCATAGAGGAGATCCACAGGCTCGACGATCAGCGATACATAGAGATCCTGCACATGCACTATGTCCAGGGGATGCGGCTGAATACAGTCGCCAGAAAAATGAATTATTCCTACGGGAGGACGAAGCACCTGATCCGGGAGGCAGAGAACGCCTTCGCGAAGGTTAGCACCTTTTAGCACCTTTTAGACATGATACAGTTATCATGATAAAACAGCAGAAGCGTTTTTCATGTATTAAATACTTCCTGAACGGCTGGGCCGCCCATTGAGGGCGGCCTTCGCTGTATGAACGAAAGGAGAAAAGGCATGTCATACTCCAAACACACCTATCAGACAGGTGACACCCTGACGGCCGCCGACCTGAACCACGGAGAGGAAGGCATCCAGGCGAATGACACCAACAAAATGACCCGGGCGACATACGACTCGGATAATGACGGAATCGTGGACGACGCCGAGAAGCTCGGGAACAAGGAGCCGTCGTATTATGCGAAAGCGTCAGATCTCACGCTGGAGAGCAAATATCAGAAGCTCCTGGGAGACAACATACCGGACACGACTCAGACATTCACGTTCACGGACGGAGCTGTGAGCCAGATCCTCCACAAGAGCGGGAACACGACGGTCAGGACCGACGCGTTCACATACGCGGCGAGCTCGATCACGGAGCAGAGGACGCTGAACACCGGCGAAAAGATGACGATAGTCACGAATCTCGAAACATTGCAAACGACCGTAACCTATACGGCATCATAAGGAGGAAAATATGGGAGTAAGTATTTGGGAAGGTAAAAAGGCAGAGGCTCTCCTGGACAAGCTCGACAAACAGAACGGGCTCCTGGAAGTCATGGCAGCGTCGGCGCTCAGTTCACTGTCGTCCGACTGGGCCGGTCTCGCAAGACTGGCAGACGCCGGACTCTTCGGAGAGGCCTACGGGATCGGCGATCAGTTCGTCGATACCTGGAAGGACAAAGCAGCGAACCAGGAGTACACCTATCCGCTGCAGCTCAATCACATCGCGAACGTGGAGCTCGAGGACGGCGAGACGCTGGAGAACAGGCCGTTCCTGCAGGCACACTACGCGCATCCTTTCGGAGTGCAGTTCTCACATCAGAGAGCTTTTCTCAAATGTCCGGATGGCCTCGCAGCCGGGACATATTATTTCACGATCGAGAGCTCCTGGGGGAACAACGTGAGCGCGGGCGATATCGTGAGCTTCACGACAACGCAGGCCGTACCGGCAGGCGGACGCATCTCCGGATGCTACGGAGCGCCGGATCAGGCGAAATCAGCGTGGAGGATCTACACGCACTCCGCAGACGGGAAGACAGTGATCGAAACGATCACGCCGGCATTCACGGCCAGCGGCACGAGCCTCGGGACCATGAAGGCGGCACAGAGGAGCGGGAACCTCAATTCCGTGCAGGAGATGGCCTACGGCTGGAACCGCTGGAAGACATCCGCGATCCGGCAGTACCTCAACTCGGCAGCGGACGCGAATGCCTGGTGGACAGCACAGGACGAGTGGGACATCGCTCCGACAGAGCTCGCGACGAAGAAGGGATTCCTCTCCGGATGGGACGACGACTTCCTGGCAGCGATCAAGAAGGTCAAGGTCGTCACATATCCGAACACGGTCCAGGACGACACCGGCGGAAACACTCCGGACATCACATACGACAAAGTGTTCCTCCCGTCACTGGAACAGATGTACTGCGTACCGCAGAAGTCAGGAGAAGGCGAGTATCATGAATACTGGAAGAGGAGATCGGGATCAACCGCACCTCTCGCGCAGTATGGAACGTATCCGAACATGATCACGTATGCGGTCGAGAACCACGCCTCAGCTCAGAGCGTGCGGTTGCGCTCTGCGTTTCGCGGCAATGCGTATAGTCCGTGGTTTGTGCACTCGAGCGGCCATGTCAACTACGGCACCGCGAGCGTCTCGGGTAGGTTCGCCCCGCTTGTAGTTTTATAACTCTTGTAACTCTTAATAATCCCCGGACCCACTGGATCCGGGGAGAGGATTGTTATGTCAGTAAATGTCGGACAGAGAAACGTGCCGGATACTCCGCAGAACAGGCAGCTCGACGCGTGCGAGATGGCGATGAACCTCGCGCTGCACACGATCAAGATCTGCGAGAACAAAAAGATCTTCACGGTGGAATACCAGGAAGCGCTCACGGACGACATTATCAGATGCGCGAAGGACATATACATTTTCGCCTGGAACGGGAACAACGTATACGTGCAGCCTGATAATGGACGATGGCCGGAGCGGAAGAAGCTGCAGATCGCCGCGATCTCGAAGTGTAACGAGCTTTTAGCCCTGATCAACATCGCCCGGAGGCTATTTCATTTAAAAGGCACAAAAGTAAGATATTGGACGCAGATGGTAGTCGATACCAGGGGCCTGATCAGGAGATGGCACGACGCCAACGCGAAACAATACGGGAAGTAGGTTAGCTCAGAACGTGCGGTTGCGCTCTGCGAATCGCGGCAATGCGAATAATACGTGGAATGTGAACTCGAGCGGCAATGTCAACAACAACAACGCGAGCAACTCGAATAGGTTCGCCCCGATTGTATCGACCAGGAAACGAAAGGCCGGCGTATAGCGCCGGAGATTTCTGAGGATATGCAATACAAGGAACCTGCTCTCCCGGCCGTGGATCGGCAAAACACCACCTCAGTGATGTCGGAGACTTACGAGCCTGCCCGGCTGCAGACACTCGAGGAAATGAATAGAATAATTAGTTACGATGCGTTATGGGACTCGTTTATGAAATGCAAAAGAGGCGTCGGCTGGAAGCCGTCGACGAAGCATTTCAACCTGAACGCGCCGGAGGAAGTCCTGAAGATCTGCAACAAGCTCGAGACCGGGACATGGAAGAACGGGAAACCGAAAGAGATCAAGATCCTGTATCCGAAGAAGAGGGACGGGCTCTCGATCTCATTCAAGGACCGGGTATATCAGAGAAGCATTAACGACAATGTTCTATACCCGAGCGTTCAAAGATCGTTTATCCTGGATAACTGTGCATGTCAGGGAGGAAAAGGGACGGACTTCGCGAGAGCCAGGATCAAGAAACATCTCCGGAGATTTTACCGGGAGCATGGCCTCGACGGATATATCCTGCAGATAGACGTCAAAGGATATTATCCGAACATGAGGCACGATGCTGTCGAGAATAAGTTCCGGAGATATTTGAGCGACGAGGTATTCAAGGCGGTCTGTGATGTACTGGACACCCAGTACAAAGGAGAGGTCGGATATAATCCGGGCTCGCAGATGGTACAGATCGCCGGGATCGCACTGCTCGATGACCTGGATCATTACCGGAAAGAGAGGCTGCACTCGAGGCAGGATCTCCGGTATATGGACGACATCACGATCATCCATCATGATCGGGAGACGCTGGAAGGAATGCTCGAAGACATCAAAGGGAAGCTCGCCGAGATAGGATTCGAGGCCCATGAAAAGAAAACGCGGATCACTCCTTTGACTCATGGCTTTTCGTTTTTAGGGTTCAAATACAGGATCACGAAAACGGGAAAGATCATCATGTCTCTGAATAGTGAGAATGTTAAGCACGAAAGGAGAAAGCTGCGGAGGCTGGTGAAACTTGTCAGGGAAGGCAGGACCACAAAGGCCAAAGTAGACGAATGCTTCCGCTGCTGGTGCGAGAACGCCAGCAAGGGAAATTCTTTTAAGCTCATACAAAGAATGCAGAGATTTTATAGAGAACTCTGGAAGGAGGAAGGCAATGATCGTTATAAGAAACACGACTCCGCTCGATAAGCAGGCAGAACAGGAATACGCTGCAGCTGTCGCAGCACAGACGAAAGCGGTCCAGGATTACAACATCATGATGGGAAATCTGGAGGATCCGGCAGAGGAGGACGAAGAGGATGAATGAGCACAGCGAAAAGTTCGAACTGGTAAAAAGATATTATGATTCCGGCCAGTGGAAAAAGAAGGCGGTCAGGAATGCAGTCGTCAAAGGATGGATCACAGCAGAGGAATATGCTGAGATCACCGGAGAAGTCTATGAGTGACGAGGAGATCGCAGGACTGACGTATCCGGAGATCGTGGAGCTGATCAAACGCCTGGTCGATGAACTGGAGATCAGAGCCATGCAGATGATACAGGAGACCGGGACATGATCGAGAACGATCTCGTCAAATGGATCAATGAACTGATAAGGGACGGGGAGCTGTGGAAGTTCTACAAGTCCGAGGAATGGATCCGGCTGAAGAGCCGGGTCCTGACTGAGCAGCATCACGAATGTCAGATCTGCAAAAGATCCGGGATCGTTACGAGATACGACGAAGGACAGGACGGGAAGAGGAAGCTGATCTCGACCGTCCATCATGTGAACCATGTGCGAGCGCATCCGGATCTCGCGCTGTCGAGATACTACACCGGGAGGGACGGAGAGTGGCGCGACAACCTGATCGCGATCTGTAAAAAATGCCACAACAGGATCCACGACAGGACGTTCGCAAAAGCTAAGAAGCCAGGCTATACGAACGAGGAAAGATGGTAGCCCCCCGTCATCCCCTAAAGGGGGAAAAACGGGGAACCCAGCAACGGGGGAAGGGGACGACAAAAGATCCTCGCGCCTGCGCGTGAGAAAAAATGGTGAATTTATGGCACAGAAGAGCAAAAAAGCCATCAGAGAGTCGCTCATGAGCCAGCTCCAGGCAAAAGGAGCGGACCTCGATCACTTCGAGGCCCTGATCGACGACTACGTCACATATTTCGAGCTCGTCAAGAAGATGAAAGCGGACATCCGGAAGAACGGACTGTCCTATGAAGCAGTATCCGCAGCGGGGAAAGTCTACGAGAAAGATAACCCGAACGTGAAGCTGCTCCCGCAGTACACGAGATCGATGCTGGCGATCCTGAAGGATCTCGGCCTGACCACTGACAAGGTAGAAAGCGAGGACGACGCAGTACTGTAGATCATGCCCTGGCATGACGAAAATGATATCAAATCCGCCTCTCTCCGGGCGGGTTTTTTATGTCGTACTGCAGAAAATAGCATGAATTATCCGCGGGAAATAGCCGAATATATGCAGATGATCGAGCGGGAAGAGGTCAGATCATGCGAGGATCAGAAGCTCCTCATGGACCACGTCCGGGCCTGTTTTGAGACGCAGCTGATCTATGTTGATACGGACCAGCTCGAGAAATATATGCACTTATGCGACGCCTATCTCCCGTTCAAATTATTCCCCTGGCAGCGCTTCATACTCGCGCTGCACGACTGCACATACTGGGAGGAGACGGGCCAGCCTCGCTGGCCGGATCTGTTCTGTATGCTCGGCCGTGGAGCAGGGAAGGACGGGACGATCGCAGTGGAGTCGTTTCTCCTGACGAGTCCCTATAACGGGATCCGTGAATATGACGTGGATATCTGTGCAAATAATGAGGAGCAGGCGATCAGGCCTGTCCAGGACTTGACCGGATTCTTCGAGATCCCGTCGGTCCAGAAGAAGATTCAGAAGTTCTATCGATGGACGAAGGAGAAGGTCATATCCACAAAGACCAGGTCCACGATAAAAGGGAGGACGAACTCCCCGAAGGGGAAAGACGGGCTCCGATCGGGGATAGTGATCTTCAACGAGATCCACCAGTACCCGAACTATGCAAATATTAACGTATTCACGACCGGCCTGGGGAAGAAGGCACACCCGCGCCGGAGCTACTATACGACGAACGGAGACGTCAGAGAAGGCCCGCTCGACGATATCCTTCACGACGCTGAGGATATCCTGAAGGCCGGCGCGGACGATAACGGCCTGCTGCCTTTTATATGCCGGCTGGATGACAAGGCGGAAGTGGACGACGAGGAGAACTGGGTAAAGGCGAACCCGTCGCTGCCGTATCTTCCGAACCTCCAGCTCGAGACGAAAAAAGAGTATATCGAATGGAAGAAGAACCCGGACCGGCTGCCGGCATTCATGTCGAAGCGGATGAATCTTCCGGAAAGCGCGAAAGAGTCGGCGGTCGCGGAGTGGGACTCGATCGCAGCAACGAACAAGGAGATCCCGGATCTCTCCGGATGGGAGTGCACGGTAGGGATCGACTATTCGAAAGTGACGGACTGGGTAGCCGTCAATTTTCATTTTAAGGACGGGGACAAGCGGTTCGACATTAACAAAGCATGGATCTGCAGAGAATCGAAAGACATTCCGAGGATCAAGGCGCCCTGGAGGGAATGGGCAAAGACGGACCTCCTGGAATACGTGGACGACGTCGAGATCCATCCGTCCGTGATCGCGAACTACATCCTCGAGATGGGGAAGGCGTACCACATCCTGAAGGTGGCAGTAGATACATACAGATATGCGCTCCTGGCGGACGCGCTCTCGAAGATCGGATTCGACACAAAACAGAAGAACCTGATCCTCGTGAAGCAGACGGATATCATCAAAATGGTCCCGATCATAGACCATTGCTTCCGGAATGGTTTTTTCCACTGGGGAGATAATCCGGTCCTGAGATGGGCGACAAATAACACGAAGACAATCAGATACGGGAGAGACGTGGGAGCCGATAAAGGCTCTTTCGTTTACGCAAAAATAGAAGGAAAGTCCCGAAAGACGGACCCGTTCATGGCGCTCGTGGCGTCTATGGTCTGCGAATCGGAAATCAGAGACCGGCCTGAGCCTATGCCCGAATGGCTCGATCTCACATTTTAACGGAGGAAATAGTCATGAGCTTGAGAGGCAAAATCAAGAGCCTGTTCAGGAGCAAAGAAGAAAAAACAAGGTTCACGGACACGATAGTGATCGATATCCCGGAAGCTCTTTATATCAAAGAGCTCGCCATGTATTCGGCCATATCGCTGATCGCGAACGCGATCTCACAGTGCGAGATCCTGGTCTACGACAACGGGAAACAGGTCCGCGACGACAGCTGGTACAGCCTGAACGTCAAGCCGAACGTGAACGAGTCGGCCTCTCAGTTCTGGCATAAGGTGGTCGAGGTCATGCTGCGGGCCGGAGACGGGAAAGGCGCCCTCGTATTCCTCCAAGCCGGAAATATGTACTGTGCGGACGAGTACGAGATCAAGGAAAAAAGGCCGTTCAAGCTCACGGGAAACCTCTACGACGGCGTCGTGGTGGATGACCTCAGCATGAACAGGACCTTCACGGCACGGGACACGATGATCTTCAAACTGGAGAACCGACAGGCGAACATCCTGGTCGACGGCATGTACGCGGATCTCTCCGGGCTCATAAACGCGGCCATGTCGAAATATAAGTCCAACAATATCCAGCGCTGGAAGTTTAAGGTCGACGCCAGGGAGGCCGGGGATCCTAAGTTCCAGAAGGAATGGCAGGAAAAACTGAAGAAGTCAATCGGGAAATTCGTCGCCGGAGAGAACAAAGTATTCGTCGAATTCAGCGACAGGACACTGGATCCGATCCAGATCGCGGGAAGTGCCGGAGCCGTCGGAGCGGACGCTGGAGAGAACATATCCCTCATTAACGAGGTATTCGAGCTCGTGTCGAAGGCGTACCACATCCCTCCGGGGCTGATAACGGCCGGCAACTATAACGTGCAGGATCTCGTGAGCCAGTTCCTCACGTTCGTCGTGGATCCGATCGCGGACATGATAAGTAAGACCCTCACAGCCGCATACGGCCGGAAGGGATTCGATAATGGCATCTATTTCCGTGTCGATACCTCGAAGATCAAACACTTCGACATCTTCGACATGGCATCGAATGTCGACAAGCTGATCTCGTCAGGTTTTGCGAGCGTCAACGAGGTCAGGAAGGCGGCAGAGTGGGATGCGGCCGGGGATCCGGATGATCCGGATAACTGGCTGAATAAGCACATATTAACAAAAAACTATCTCATAGGAGGAAACGAACGTGAAGAAACAGAGAATGTTTAACTGCCTGTTCAAACAGGCGGGCGAGACATACAAGCTCTTCATTTACGACAATGTACGCCGCGATGGATTCTGGACGGAATCAGAAACATCTGCGAAGTACGTCGCGGAAAAGCTCTCCGAGATTCCGGACGGATCCACTCTCGAGGTACACATCAATTCAGACGGAGGAGATGCGTTCGAGGGCACGGCTATCTACAATCTGCTGAAAAACGCTCCGATCAAGAAGATCGGGATTGTAGACGGCCATGCGTTCAGCGCGGCGACCTTCATCCTGCAGGGATGCGACGAGAGAGTCATGGAGACGGGGACCACGATGCTCGTCCATAATGCATGGACATTTGCAGCGGGGAACGCGAAGGAACTCAGAGCGATCGCGGACGACCTGGACAAGCTCATGGATTCGAATCGCAAGATCTATCTCGAGCGCTGCTCTCTGACAGAGGACGAACTCAGAGCCCTCATGGAAGAGGACAGGATCCTGTCGCCGGAGGAGGCCCTGGAATACGGCTTCGTGGATCGTATCGCCAAAGCCCAGGAAGAAGAACCGAAGGATCCGGAAGAGGATCCGCAAGATCCGGAAGGCGATCCGGATCCGAAACCCGAAGAAGATCCGGAAGAAGATCCGGCAGCACTGCGCGGGGACCGCTTTAATGCAGCCCTGCGGTTTTTCAAAAATTATTATTAAGCAAAGGAGAAACGAAATGAGAGACTTTTACAAGAATGAAAACGTAGCTCAGGCTACAGCCGAGATGATCGCATCATGGAAATCAGACGACGAGGCAGCCGTACAGGCAGCGGCGGAGAAATGGTCCGAGGCCATTTTCGAGCAGATGCGGATCGAGTACGAGACGATCGCCTCAGACGAGCAGGCCCTCGCGGCCCGCGGATACAGGATCCTCACGGCCGAAGAGAAGAAGTTCTACGCTTCTCTCGAGAAGGCCCTCGAGAATCCGAAGGCTTCCGGAGTAGGCGACATCCTTCCGGCTCTTCCGATCACCATCATCAATGATGTGTTCAAGAACCTCACCCAGCAGCATCCGCTTCTCGCAGCCATCAACTTCCGGAATGTCGGATACAGCACGAAGCTCATCCTTAACGCTCATTCCGGACAGAATGCAGCGTGGGGCAAAGTGACCGCAGCGGTGTCTCAGGAGATCACTTCGAGCTTCAAGGTCATCGACCTGACGGACGCAAAACTGTCATGCTGGGCTGCTCTTCCGCTGGATCTGATCCGCCTGGGAGCTACGTTCCTCGACAACTACATCCGCACGATCCTCACCGAGGCGATGGCCTGCAAACTGGAAGCGGCGATCGTGACCGGTACCGGCAAAGACATGCCGATCGGAATGGACAGGAAGCTCGACTCCCAGGCCGTGATCGTGGACGGAGTATACGCGCAGAAGAGCGCGGTGAGCGTCGTAGATTTCTCTCCGGAGAACTATGGCAAATACATCGCCGAGAACATCCTCACGGCTGACAACGGCGTCTATAAGAACGGCCTCGGGACCCTTGCACTCATCTGCAACCCGGTCGACTACTATACGAAGATCATGCCGGCCACGACGATCCTCAATACTTCGGGCCAGTATGTCGGAGGCCTTTTCCCGGTTCCGACGAAGGTGATCCCGTCCATCGGCCTCGAGACAGGATACGCGATCCTCGGATTCCTGGACGAGTATTTCCTGGGAATGAGCGCACCGAAGACCGGAGCGATCTCCGTATCTGACGACGCGGAGTTCCTCGCAGATGTGAGACTGTTCAAGGACATCACGTTCGCGAACGGACGCGCATACGATAACAGCTCGTTCGCGCTGCTCGACATCTCCAGCATCAGCCCGGCCTACATCAACGTGAAGGCCACAGGCGCCATCGGCGCGACCGGAGCCACAGGCGCGACCGGCGCCACAGGTGCGACAGGCGCGACCGGAGCGACAGGAGCGACAGGCGCGACAGGCGCGACCGGTGCGACAGGCGGAGAGGGCTGATAAGACATGGCAGAGCTGACCACAGCCGTCAAACGGCATTTAAAAATTACATGGACGTCCAAAGAGACTGACGCGGAAGTGTCTGACATCATGGCACGCGCGGAGGGAATGCTGGACGACCTTCTCGGCGAGGCTCTGACCTATGACGATACAGTGTTAAAAGGCAGGGATTTAGATCTATTCCTGAATCTCTGCCTGTATCTTTATAACGGCCTCACCGAAGTGGAATTCATGCAGGCGTACTCGCAATCGCTGACGATCGCCAGACAGTTCCATGTGGATCCGATCGGAGATGATGACTATGAGGACCAGTAAAACGATTCCGCCGTACCGGGACGGATATGTGAGCTTCGTGCGGATAAAAGACACGAACGTGTCGCCGTTCGGAGCTCCGAAGAACACAAAAGTCAGGGAAGACACGGAAAACGTGGTCGTAATGAAATACGACCGAATGACTCACCGGCAGCGGGACCAGGAATTCGCCTACAACGTCGACAAATCCCTGGATCTGAAAATCAGATGTCCGTATCATCCGGCAGTATCGACCAGGCTCCAGGCCATCATCGAGGACGTCCTGTATGACATCTTCGATATCGATGCGGATCCGAACAATATGCAGATGTTCGTATATCTGCAGCAGAACAGGATCCTGTGGCAGACGGTGATAGTCGACTATCATCCGGAAGTATCGACGGAGATCATATCCGGAGATCTCGAAGATCTGGAAGCAGACGCCGAGGCCTTCGGAGCTGCCTTCAAGTACGTCCCGGGATCCTATGCCTTCACGATACAGGGAGACAGATGGATATACGCGCCGGGCAATAACATAGTCGGATACGGGAAGATCGGAGAGATGACGCTCGAGGAGCCGATCGAGATAGATCCTGCAGAATGCGGACTATCATCAGAGGCGACGTCCGGGATATTCGTGATCACTCTGACAACGGATCCGGAAGAGGGGAAAGTCCCAGGGAGACATGATATATGAGCAGCATACTGGAAACAATCGAGCAGACTCTATCCGCACTCGCGGAAGACATGAAGTATCCGTTCACGGGCGGAGTGTATTACGGTATCTGCACGGCTCAGCATCTCGACGAGTGGAACTTTTTCGTGTTCGAGCGCGTAGAGGAAGAAGTGACGAACGACAAGAGCGTGACCTCATATTATGAGGTCCGCGTGGTCCATGAGGACTATGTGGACGAGGACTACACCTTCGAAGTCGTAAAAGCCTTAAAGGAAGCGGTCCCGGGCCTCTCGACATCTGGTAGGATCAAGTACGAGTCGAGACTCAAAGGAGATACGAACGTGCGGGTCGAGATGGCCGTGATCCCTCTGAAGAAAGCGAGAAAGATAGATGTCTGAATGGTTCAAAACAGACTTCAAAGAAGTCGAAGAACTGCAGGAGCACATGGAGAAGTTCGGGGCCGGATCCGGCCAGATCGTCGACGGAGTGCTGCACAGGGAAGGCGCCGAGGACATCAAAAAGCAGATCGCTCCTCTCATTCCGAGCTCCGGAAGGAGATGGAAAGGGAAAGGATCGCCAGCGTCCGCGGCAATGCCGGCGGCGTTCAGCCAGGATAACGACCAGCTATCCGTGACGATCGCGGCGAGAGGACGATACGGATATCTGTATTTCCCGGATGACGGAACCAACACAAGGAAACATGCAGGGAACCTGCAGTTCATGAGACGGGGAGCCGAAGCAGCGATCCCGTCCGTGATTGATAAATGCATCAAGGTACTAATCGAAAACTTTTAGGAGGATATGATAAATGGATAACATTTTTACAGGTGTATTTTCCGAGTATACCGTGACCGGCGTGGCGTTCAAACCGAAAGACGCCGTATCATACACGCTGGTAGATGGCGCCGGAAGCGCCGAGGAAGAGTTCGACCGGAAGAACGTCACGAAGGCGAAGTCGAACGTCGTAGTCAAAAAGATCTCCCGCTCTGCAGGGACCGGCAAAGTAAAGTTCACGCTGCACATGCCCGTCATTCTGTATAACGAGATCCAGGGGATACTCAAAGGATCCGCAGGCGGAGTCGTGACCGGCGTATCCGCATACGGCGGAAAAGCAAAGTGCCCGCCCACGGAGATCGCGGTACAGGTCGAAGACGAAGACGGCGACAAGAAGTTTAAATACTATCCGTGCGCGACGTCTGCGTCGTTCAACCGCTACACGCCCTCGGAAGAGGATTCCGTGGCGGAGGTGACTATGGAGTTCGATCTCTCCACAGACATCTACGGGCAGCTCATGTATGAAGCTCTCGCGACAGAGCTCGACGCAGCTGCCGGGACGATCACCTCTGCGAACTGGATGTCGGCCGTATCATCAGCGGCGCTCCAGGCATCCGGGACGACCGGGACGACCGGGACGACCGGGACGACCGGAACAACGGGACAGGGATGACAATATGAAGGGAGGGCCGAATAAGGCTCTCCCTTCTTTTTTGGGAGGAAGAGCATGAAAATACTGATCGCCGTACCAACATTCGAGAACATCACGCCGGACACGTTCAAGAGCATATATAACCTGAATACGCTCGATCACTGGTGCGAGTTCGACTTCGTCCGAGGATACGACTGCGCTGCAGCCAGGAACAACATCGTGAAGCTGGCATACAGACAAGAAGCAGACTATGTCCTCATGGTAGATAACGACGTGGTCCTTCCGGAGAATGCCCTCGTCTGGATGCTGGAGAATCCGAAAGATGTATGCCTCGGGTTTTACGCGCACAGGAGCGCGGACTGGAACGGGAACACCTGTATCTGCAAATGGTCAGACGGCCGGAAGAAGTTTTTCAATTATCCGAAAGAGTCACAGTACACGTCGGAGGAACTAAAGCAGCTCAGAAAGACCGGAACGTACAAGATAAACATTCACGGCGGAGGAATGGGCTGCGCTCTGATCAGGACCGACGTATTCCGGGAGATCGAGTATCCCTGGTATTCCTGGGTAAACTACGCGAACGGGACAGTCCTGTCGGAGGATCTGTTTTTCTGTGAACAATGCCACCAGCACGGGATCGATATCTTCGCAGATACGAGAGTGGAGTGCGGGCATCTGTTCAGATATATCCAGTGGGGAGGCAGCAATGATTAAATTCAGTCTGAAAGACAAGGAGATAGACATCTCCCTGACATTCTTAGAGCTCTACAAGCTCAGAACAAAACACCCGAACGAATATAAAAGATATTTCGAGCTCCAGAAGAAAATGATCATGACAGATCTGGATGCTGCGGAAGTGATCTATATAGCATATCTCTGTGCGAATCAGGACGCGATCCCGAACGTGATGACCTTCGAGGAGTTCCTGGAAAAGATGCAGAATGGCCGTCAAAGAGTATGGGACGCATACAAGACGCTGACGACTGACGAAAAAAACTGAAGTTCCGGAAAGCATTCAGGGTAATGAGTAAAAAGGACGCTATCACATTACCCGACATAGATTTCGAGGACGTATCAGACTACTATACGCTGTACGTCGAGATCATCGGGATCTCGGAAGATGTTTTCTGGAATCGCGATATCGCATTCGTGAAGACGGTAGCCGCGAACAAACAAGCGTTCGATAAATGGCTGAGACGCCAGCAGGAGATCTCTAATGGCAGCAAGAAACGAAGCAAAAATTAAATTCTCAGCAGAGACCAGGGAATTCACAGCACAGATCCGCGAGGCGAATTCGTCACTGGCCGCGCTGCGGGCCGGGATGTCACTGAACGAAGCACAGTTCAAGAACACCGGGAACGCTGCGGAATACCTGAAAAACAAACAGGGCCTCCTGAAACAGGAGCTCGAACAGAACAGGATAAAGCAGGAAGCGCTGAACGGAAAGCTGGAAGCCGCGAAGAAGATCTACGGCGAGAACAGCACGGAAGCGCAGAGCTGGAGCAGGAAGCTCACCCAGGCGAAAACTGAGGAACAGAAGCTCGAGACTCAGCTCAAAGAGACGAACGACGCGATCGAGGACCAGGCGAAGGCAGAGAAGGAAGCAGCCACGCCGCTCGAGAAGCTGAACAAGAAGATCGACGAGCAGAGGAAAGATCTGCAGACATTAAAGACCGAATACGCGAACGTCGCGCTCGCCGAAGGGAAGGACTCGCAGGCCGCGAAGGATCTGGAGTCGAAAATAGATTCCCTGAACTCGGAACTGGATCAGAACGAGCAGAAGCTCAAAGAGGTGACGCAGGCAACGGACGAGGCGGGAGATTCCGCGTCGAGCAATGCAAAAGGAGGATGGACCGTAGCCGGGAACATCCTCGCGAACCTGGCGAGCGGAGCGATCAGCAGCCTGATCAGCAAATTGAAGGAAGCGGCCACGGCCGTCATCAACCTGGGGACAGAGTTCACGGCATCCATGTCGAACGTGCAGGCGCTCTCCGGGGCGACGGCGGGAGAGATGGCACAGCTCGAGGCAGCGGCGAAGGAACTCGGCAGAACGACCATTTTCTCAGCCAGCCAGGTGAGCGACAGTTTCGGATACATGGCGCTCGCGGGCTGGGACACCCAGGAGATGCTCTCCGGTATCGATGGCGTCCTGAACCTCGCAGCGACGTCCGGGATGGAACTCGCGGACGCTGCGGACATGGTGACGGACTATCTCTCCGCGTTCGGCCTCGAAGCGTCTGACGCTGCAGGGATGGTCGACATGCTCTCATACGCGCAGGCACACTCGAACACCACGGCCGAGCAGCTCGGCCAGGCTTACGGGAACTGTGCGGCGAGTGCTCACACTGCCGGCCAGACAATGCAGACCACGACAGCGATCCTCGAGAGCTGGGCGAACCAGGGATTAAAAGGCGCCGAGGCAGGGACCGCCTTTTCTGCGATGGTCAGAGACATCACGCAGAAGATGAAAGACGGGAAGATCATGATCGGCGACACTGCGGTCCAGGTCCAGAAGGCGAACGGAGACTTCCGGAGCATGACCGATATCCTGGCCGACGTGGAAGCTGCGACGGATGGCATGGGGACCGCGGAGAAGTCGGCCGCGCTCATGACGACGTTCACGGCCAGATCTGTGAAAGGTGTATCGATGGCACTGACGGAGGGATCCGAGAAGATCGCCGGATACGAGGCGGATCTGAATTCATGCACAGGGACCGCCGAAGAGATGGCGGGAGTCATGAACGACAACCTCGCCGGCGACATGAAGGCGCTCGGATCCGCAGCGGAAGGCCTCGGCCTCCAGCTCTTCGAATACTTCGAAGGCCCGCTCAGGGGAGCAGCACAGATCGCGACGGACGCCCTGAACTGGCTCACGGACGCGATCACTCCGAACGAAAACGCCCTGACGAGATTCATCGATGAGACACAAGGTGCGATCGATCAGAATAAAACGGCCATAGAAGCGGCCGAACAGGCTGTCGACGATATGACCTCGAATATAGGCGAAATGGAGATCTACAAAGAGACTCTCCTGGAGCTGCTGGATAAGTCGGAGCTGAATGAGCTCGAACAGTTCCGACTGAAAGATGCGGTCGAGCAGCTGTCCGACAGCGTCCCAGGGCTTAAAGACGCCTATGACGAAGTGAACGGCACATTCCAGGTCTCGAACGAAGAAATAATCGAGATGATAAACAACGCCGAAGCGATGGCACTGAAGACGGCACTGATAGAGGCACAGAAAGAGTCCTATAAGAATTATGCCGACGCGATCGTGAACGCGGCCAAAGCGTCGCAAGCGCTGACGAAGGCGACCGAAGACTATGCGAACGCCGAAGAATATACCTACAGCGGCGTGGAGGGCATGATAGCCATAGGAGGAGAGGCCAGCCGGAACCTGTCGGATCAGGCCAGAGCAGTCCGAGAAGCAGGGAAGGCATATAACGAGGCGGGCGAGAACCTCGAGCAGGCCAAAAAGGACATGGAAATGCTGCCGGATGCGATCAATAGCGTCGCGGACGCTTATGGTATCGATCTGGCAAATGCCGCGGACACTGCAGCAGAAAGCATGGACGGAGTAGGCGACGCTGCGGGAGACATGGCGACCGACGTGACCGGAGCCTCCGATCTCACAGAAGAAGAACTCGAAGCGATCGAACAGGCAGCAGCGGAAACGCAAGCAGCATTTGAGAGCCTCAGAGACGGCGTGGAGTCGTCCATGCAGGACGCCCTGAGCTTCGTCGAAGGATTCAACGGAGGAGTGCAGCTCTCGAGCGACGAGATCCTGGCGAACCTTCAGAGCACCGGAGCAGGCGTCGCCCAGTGGGCCGAGAACATGGCGATCCTGGGAGAACAGGCCGGATCCGGAATGTCCCAGGAATTTTATGACGAACTCCTGCAGATGGGACCGGCATCGGCCAACATCGTCCAGGAACTCGTGAACACCCTGAACAACGACAAGCCGAAGTTCAAAGAGATCAGTGATCAGTACGCCGAGAACCTCCGGCAGATGGGGAACGCGGACAACCTGGCGAAATACTCCTCAGCCGGCAAAGCTGCAGCGGATCAGACCACGCAGGGCATAAAAGATAATAGCGGACAGGTGACTCAGGCAGCGAAAGACATGGTCGACAGCGCAACGTCGACCGCGGACGCTCAGATGCAGAGCGGGATCAACAACATGAGAGCGAATGCTCAAATGGGCATGAACGGAGTGAATAATGCGGTCCTGATCCAGCTCGAGACCATGAAGGGACATTTCTCCTCGGCGATGGGAGTCATCCAGGGTAACGTCGCCGGCATGATCAGCAGCGTCAGATCCGCTCTGTCTCAGCCCTTATATGGTCCGAACATCAAAGTCCCGCATTTCAGCATGTACGGAAATTTCGACGCGAAGACGAAGTCGGTCCCGGTGGTCACTGTCTCCTGGTACGCAAAAGGCGCCATCTTCACACAGCCGACACTCTTCGAGACACCTTACGGGCTGAAAGGAGTGGGAGAGGCCGGAGCCGAGGCCGTGCTGCCGGTGGAACTCCTGAAAGATTATATCTCCGAAGCAATGGAGGCAAGGACCGGCACGGTCATCAATATGAACATGACAGTAAACGGTGCGGAAGATCCGGACAGCTGGGCAGCGGACGCAGCGCGGAGCATCAAGCAATATATGAGGATAGGATAAAATGAGCGCCACGAAAAAACCCACAGGCTTATCTATTACCCGGAGCGGAATGACATTCGCTCTCGAATGGAAGATCACGGATAAAGATCACGGGGCGGGGCAGCAGCTCCAGTACAAGACGAACCTCATGAAAAAGTGGTCAGACATCAGCGTCGGGACGAAGACCGTGAAAAAGACGATCTCGCTGTCCGCAGCTAACTATTATCCGACGACCTCGAAAAAGCTCGACACGATCTCATTCCGCGTAAGAGGAAAGAGGAAAAAATATAAAGAGACGAAGAACAATGTCGAGACTACATACACGCCGGACTGGAGCGCGTGGGCAGAGAAGACCTTCACGACAAAGCTCCCGCTCAATCCGACCGTGACAGAGGAACTCGACAGCCAGCACAGCAACGTCACGACGTTCTCCTGGAGCATGAGCAACGATACTACGAGCGCCAGGATCGCGAAAGACTTCGAGTACCAGTCCAGGCTCGTGAAAGAGTGCACGGAGACGGACGGATCGAAGATCTCGTGGAAATCTGACAAGCTCGGCTGGAAGACCGGGACCGGCTCGGCCGGATCCGGGACAGCATCCGGAAGCGTGACGATCACGGAAGACACGACACTGCTGGCAGCGGCATCATATACGCGATGGGTACGAGTCAGATCGAGAGGCGCGAAAGGAGCCTCGGACTGGAAGTATAAAAAGCACGTATACGCAAGGACGAACCAGGCAAAGATAAGCGACGCCACGGCGACCACATCCGGAGGATCCACGACGGTCACGACGGAATGGAAGGCCCAGGCGGACGCAGCGCACCCGATCGACGTGACGACGGTCGAGTACCTGATCGCGACTCCGGCGTCGGGACTCGCGGTTCCGACCGGAGCGTCATGGACGGAGGCGGAAACATCAAAGGACACGAAGGGAACCGACACGGCGAAGTTCACGATCGGGACCACTGTAGGCGTAGATCAATGCCTATGGGTCCGTGTGAACACACAGCACGACGGGAATATCAAATACGGAACGCCGAAGCTCACAAAATGCGGAAAACTGACCGCGCCGTCTAACCTGAGCGTACAGACGAACGCGACGACGTTCAGGGCGACCGTGACCGCGACGAATAACTCGGCGGTCCCGGATTCCAGGCTCGCGATCATATTCCGGCAGGCGGGGAAAAAGGACAAGATCATCGGGATCATAGCGCACGGAAGCAGCAGCGCGACGGTCCAGTGCCCGGCATGGGAGAGCGCGAACGATATTTCCTTCGGAGTATATGCGTTCCAGGGAAGCGACACGCACACGACGAACGGCGCGAGCGTGAACACATACACCCTCACGAAGAATATGGAATCGTCGAAGGTGTACGAAGGCGGATCCGTTCCGTCGGAGCCCACGAACCTCACGTTCGAAAAATCAGAGACAGAGGGAGAAGTGATCCTCTCATGGACATGGTCATGGGCCCAGGCAGATATTGCAGAGATATCATGGTCGCAGAACGAGAACGCCTGGGAGTCGACCGACGAGCCGCAGACATACACGATCACGAGCCTGAACGCGAACCGCTGGAGGGTATCAGGGCTCGAGACCGGAAAGACCTGGTATTTCAAGGTGAGACTCATAAAGACGAACGGCGAAGATATGACCTATGGGCCATACTCGGACGTCCTGGCTGTAGATCTGACATCCGCACCGGACAAGCCGGTCATGGATCTCTCCGATGCGGTCATAACCGCAGACGGGAACGTGACGGCCTCCTGGGTATATGTGACGACGGACAACACTCCGCAGGCATACGCGGAGATCTGCGAGGCCACAGTAAGCGGCGACACGGTCACACACGGGGACGTGATCGCACACGAGACCAGCGCACAGCACATCACGATCGACGCTGCAGCGGTAGGCTGGGAGGTAAATACAGAACACCTCTTATGCGTCCAGGTAACATCTGAGAGCGGGAAAGTCTCGGAATGGTCGGATCCGGTAGCGGTCCAGATCGCGGAAGCGCCGAGCTGCACGATCAGCCAGACCTCACTCGGAACGCAGACGATCATCTACAATTATCAGCCGTCCGTATCCGCGACGGTAGTAGGCGGATCCGCTTCGGATCTCCTGATAAACGCGGACACGTTCGCTCAGATGTTCAACTATACGCCGGGGACGCACTATTTCGCGGTAAGAGATGGCCGGTGGACATACAACGGGACCGAAACGAATAACAACGTAATCGGATACGGGAAAGTCGGATATATGAAGCTGTGGGACGACGAGATCGATCCTATGGACTACGGGATCTATACGAACTCGCAGAGAGCGACCATAAAGGTCGTGCTCACGACAAACCCGATCTACATCACGGAGAACGTCCTGACAGTCATGCCGCTCACCCTGACAGTGACCGGAGCCGGATCCGGAGGGACGACCACGGTCGTGATCGAAAGATCCGAGGAGTATAAGATGCTCCGGCCGGACGGAGATCCCACAGATGGATATGAAGGCGAGACGATCGCGGTATTCCGACAGACGGGAGAAGATCAGATCACGATCGAAGATCTGATCGGCGTCCTGGATGACGGAGCACATTATCGCATTATCGCCATGACGGAGGACGGAGTCGGACAGACGGCGACCGCGTCCATAGAATTCGCCGTCAGGTGGGCACACCAGGCAGGGATCCCGGACGGATCCGAGAGCAAATACGGCCTCGTGATGTTCATATCTCCGGAAGCTCCGACAGAATATGCATCCGGAGACGTCTGTGACATATACAGGATCTCCGCGGACAAGCCGGAGCTGATCGTAAAAGACGGAGAATTCGGGACGGTCTACGTGGATCCATATCCGGCGATCGGCGAAGGAGTCGGGCACAGGATCGTGCACCGGACGAAGAATGGAGACTACATCACGGCGGAGAACAGGCCGGCGTGGATAGATCTGATCGACGAGGCGATCATCGACGAGTACAGCATCATAATAGACTTCGACGGCCGGCAGGCAGTCCTGCCCTACGACGTGGGCCTGACGAACAAATGGTCGAAAGATTTCAAGGTCACGAAGTACCTTGGAGGATCCCAGCAGGGAGACTGGAACCCGACGACATCCAGGACCGCGACGTATACAACGGCGCTGCTCGCAGATGACGACGCGGACACGATCCGGACGATCAGGGAGCTCGCAGCATATAGCGGGATCTGTCACATACGGACGCCGGAGGGATCATCCTATGCGTGCAACATAGACGTATCAGAAAATAAGAACTATAGCGAATGGGACAAAGTGAGCTTCACGCTCACGACCACGAGGGTCGATCCGGAGCAGCTGGACGGCCAGACATTCGAGGAGTGGTCATCATGAACTGGAACAGAGGATTCAGCGCACGGTATTACATGGAACTGGTAGACGCGGCCACATGGCGCGATATCAAAAGATATGAAGTGACCGGCGGGAATATATCAAAGTCGACCGGCGGACTTATGGAAGCGGCGGACATAGACGCCACGGACATACCGGCAACGGGCGACGTATGGATCAGGATCTATCTCGATGCGCGCCAGGGAGAGACCGGCGCCAGGGAGGCGATCTTTACGGGCCTGCTGTCCGCACCGGCGACGGACTGGGAAGGAAACAGGAAAAGCTATAAGACAGAATGTTATTCGGTCCTGAAACCGGCCTCCGACATACTGCTGCAGCGCGGCTGGTATGCTCCGGCCGGAATGAATGGCGCGAAGCAGGCAGCGAAGCTCCTCTCTGTCGGTGCGGCGCCGGTGACGTTCGAAGAAAACGCTCCGGCGCTGGCATCGATGATAATCGCGGAGTCAGGAGAGACTAACCTGTCAATGGCTCAGAAGATCATAAACGCGATCGACTGGCGGATCCGGATCACCGGAACGGGAGAGATCCGGATCTGTCCGAAGGCAGCGGAGCCGGAAGCGACGTTCGACGCGCTGGAGAATGACCTGATCGAGCTGTCCGTATCAGATAGCAGTGATTGGTTCAGCTGCCCGAACGTCTTCCGGGCGACATCCGGAGACATGACTGCGGTGGCGAGGGACGACGACCCGGAGAGCCCGTTCTCGACAGTAGCGCGAGGCAGGGAGATCTGGATGGAAGAGACAGACTGCAAACTGAACGAGAACGAGGGCATAGGGAACTACGCTCTCAGAAGGCTGAAAGAAGAGCAGGCGCCATCGAGGCAAGTGAGCTATAACAGAAGATTTGTTCCCGACATTTATGTCGGCGACATAATCCGGCTGCGTCATCCTGCTCAGGGAATAGACGGAGCATTTCGGATCAACACTCAGAGGATAGACCTGGGATATGGCGGCAGAACGTCAGAGGAGGCTATAAATGAATATTAAGACTGTGAAAGATCTGGCAGCGGCCATAAAAGAGTCGGGGAAGACGACGCAGGCCTACGACACCCAGGCAACGGTCACAAGAGTGACCGGCGGGACCGCGTGGGTCCATATTCCCGGAGGAGTGGACGAGACGCCGGTACAGCTGAGCGTGAACGCGAAAAAGGGCGACACGGTAAATGTCAGAGTCTCCGGAGGACGGGCTTGGATCACAGGAAACAGCACGGCCCCTCCGACAGACGACACTGCAGCGAAGGTCGCGAACAAGAACGCGCTGAAAGCGCTGAAACAGATAAAAAAACTCGACGGCCAGGTGGAAGATCTGGAAGAGATCAACTATATCACAGAGGACACTCCTCATTATCTGGCGACAGATCAGGGCGAAGGAGTCACGATCGAGACACAGGGATGGACAGAGGAGCCTCAGTTCATCGACGAGACGAACCGATATCTGTGGATCTATCACACGTACACGCTGGCGAACGGGAACACGGTCGACACGGATCCCGTGATCGCAGGCGTATATGGAGAAGAGGGCCCGCAAGGCGCGACCGGCGCGACAGGGGCAACGGGAGAAACCGGAGCAACCGGCAAGGGGATCTCGTCAGTGCAGCCGCAGTACAGACTCTCGACCAGCTCCACGTCGCTCGTAGGAGGATCCTGGAGCACGTCGCTCGTATATACAAGCGGATATTATATCTGGACCAGGGAAGAGGTCACATACGACGACGGCAGCGTGAACTATTCGACGGCGATCTACGACCAGGCGCTCACGACAGCGTGCTCCCTGGCTTACGACACGGCACAGTATTTTTGGGTAAATGATACCGGGACCACAGCAGTCCCGACCGGCGCGTATGTTACGGAGACACCGCAGGACAGCTATAAGACGAACCCGACGCTCGGATCGATCCTGCTCCGATCGGCTGGTATTTATATCAGATACGCAGCTCAGACGATCGCGCAGTTTTTAAGCTCGGGGATGACGCTGCTCAGTTCTGCGGGGAACAAGCTCGCGGAGTTCCTCTCGACGGGAATCGCGCTGTACGACGGGAACGGAAACACAGAGAGCAACAAGGTCGCAGAGTTCACGAGCTCGACGATAAAGCTCGGGAAAGAGACCGCGGAGATCAATCTCTGCAAAGGCGCGGCGACTCTGAAAAAGGTTTTAGGATACGGAGGAGACAACTCCTTCAATATCATTTCAAATCCGGATTATAACCAGTCTACTCAGTCATACGGAACGTCCGCGATCGGCCTGATCGCAAAGCATCCGCAGGAGCAGACAAATCCGGCGAGCATCACCATAGGAGCCGGCGGGAGTCCGACCGTGGACGGCAGCGTATCGATAAGCGCAAAAACTTTTATATCGATGCTGCTGCAGCAGGGCGGAGGATCGGTAATGCTCTCGGATCGGAACCTGGTGATTAACATCGGAGATATATCGAACCCGTCGAGCATACTAAAGGGAAACATCTATCTCCAGAACGTGAACACATTTTCCGTGAACGGATCCAACGTCGTGACAGAGGGGAAGGCGTCATCGGCGAACCCGGCCGCGAACGGAACGGCCGCGCCTGGGACATCGACAAATTATGCCAGGGCCGACCATGTGCATCCGATCGACGAGATCGGATACAATCAGCTGGCATCCGGATCGCATCAGGCGACCGCGGCCGATACGTGGGAATATACCGGAATATCATTCACGACAACGAAATCATGCGTCCTGTATATCAGGACGAACACGTCCTCCGCGAGGAAAAGGCCCACGGGCCTCGGGCTCCACTCGGCGGCCACATTATCGAGCGGCAGCTATCCGGACGAGATAGCATATGAGGCAGGGTACGCAGAGCGGACACCGCTGTACTGGGTACCGTCCGGAACGTACTATGTATATCAGAAAAGGGCAGCGGCAGGAACGGCAGCGGCGACGATAACCGTCAACGAAGTGATAATAGAATAAGGAGATCCGGGAGAATGATAGACAAATTAGCGGAAGCAGTGACCGGAGAACAGATTGCGTTATGGCTCGTGATCGCGTTCCTGGTCGGATTTTTTATTTATAAGGAGTTCCCGGAGTTCCGGAAGCGCATGTCGTCGAAAGCCCTGAAAGAGCAGAAAGACGAGCAGACAGACAGGACCGTCGAGCAGAGGCTCGATAATATGGAGTCGGAGCTGCAGCAGATCAACGACAAGCTCAGCCGCGACTATGGCCGGCTGAATGCGATCGAGAAGCAGATCGACAGGACGAAGAACGCCCAGGCCGACATCATGGAAGAGCTGGGGATCATCATGAACGCCCTGCTGGGAGTTCTGAAAGGCCTCCAGGAAAAAGGAGTGAACGGACCGGCGAGGAACGCGGAAGAAGAGATTCAGAAATATCTGAACAGCAAAGCACATAAAAAAGAAAATGCATAAAGGAGGTGAGACCATTGATAAATTGGAGGGTCCGCATCCGGAACAAGGCGTTCTGGATAGCGTTCATCCCGGCGGTCGCCCTGCTGGCTCAGCTGGTGGCGGCCCTTTTCGGATTCACTATCGACCTGACAGAGATATCCGGAAAGCTGCTCGCGATCGTCGACGCGGTATTCGGGATCCTGATGCTCATAGGAGTCGTCCAGGATCCGACCACGGCTGGGATCGGAGATTCCGAGAACGCTCTGAAATATGAAAAACCAAAAGAAAAACAATAAACGGCATAAGATCCGGAGGCGACGAACCTCCGGATCTTTGTCTATGAAAGGAGCGAGAATATGGCAACAGATTATAAACAGTACAATTATGGAGGATATTCATACTGCGGAGGATCATTTCCTTCCCAGGGATGCGGGCCGACATCAGTCGCGGATCTGCTGGATATATCGCCGATCACCGTGGCGGACTGGATGACCCGAAACGGGTACGCGACCACGGACGGCCACGGGACATACTGGGAAGGGATCAACGCGGCCCTGACGGCATTCGGAGCCGACGGAAGAATGCTCTGCTCCAGCATGGACGGAAAGTATGAGGCGCCGGCCTTCGAGGAGTTCAAGAAAACGATACAGAGCGGATACATGGGAGTCATGCTCATGCATAACGTAGTGTCTCCCATGTGGACCACGGGGGGCCACTATATAGCATGTGTATCGTATGATCCGAAGACCGATCAATATCTGATCTACGATCCCGCATCCGCGTCCAGGACGGGGTGGCATCCGTGGAGTCATTTCGTCGGAAATATATGCTGCCTTTATGTATCATCGAAGAAGTGGGGATCTCCTGCAAACGATGAATACACCTTCACGCTGAAGCAGGTCAAAGAAGGAGATAAGAACAAATACGTCCTCTTAGGACAGAGAATGCTGAAATCCCGCGGACTTTACACGGGCAAGCTGGATTCTTCCTTCGGACCGAAAACAAAAAAGGCCGTCCTGAAATATCAGCAGTGGATCAATGCCCACGGCGGCAACCTGACCGAAGACGCCATCCTGGGACCGTCCACATGGCAATCGATATTCGGAATCACCGGCATCGTCAAGGGATCAGAGGTCACTCTCACGGTGAAACAGGTGAAACCTGGCGAGAAGAATATCTATGTCTATATCGCCCAGCAGATCCTCACCGGCATGGGATACTATCATGGAGATCTCGATATGAGCTACGGGCCGGCGACGACTCAGAGCGTAAGAGACGCACAGAAGGGGTACGGCATCCATGTCGACTCGATCTGCGGACCGACGACGTTCAAAGTGCTCATCAACATATAAGGAGGAAATTATGGCAAAGAAAAAAGAACCGGCATTCGTTACGGTGGAATGTGATCTCCTGAACATCAGATCCGAACCGGTAAAGGATGAAACAGGAGAGAACATCGTTAAACAGGTGAGAAGAGGAACAAAGCTCGAGAAGATAGGAACCGCGAACAAGGGAGCCTGGACAAAGACGCCCGAGGGGTATGTGATGACTGAATTCGTCTCGTAGCTGAAAGGCTGACAAATTGCCTCCTTTCATATTTAGGGCCCGGAGAGATCCGGGCCCGTTTTTTTGTGTTGCATTTCGTGTTGCATAGCGAGGGAAAAAGTGACTTTTGGAGGGAAAATATGTCCGTGGAAGGGAATATATGAACATGCGCGGAGCCCTACAAAATAAGGCCTCGCGCAGGAATAGGCTATATATAGGAATTTATGAAAAAATGGAGCATACGGGACTTGAACCCGTGAGGATTCAAACAAGTATAGCTATTTTCCTTTACCTTTTCGCTTCGTGTTGCATTTCGTGTTGCATAGATCCTGAAAATGATCGTTCGCGATCTTGTTCATCTTAACGGTCTCGTCTTCCATAACGTGACGATAGACCTCCTTCAGGACAGTGTCATTCTTCCATCCGCCTCGCTGCATGATATAGCTGTCCGGGATCCCGAGCGCGTGCTGGATCGATGCGGAGTAGTGCCGGAGATCGTGGAACCTGAAGGAAGGGAGGCCGGCGTTCGAGAGGACATGTGCGAAGCGGTGCGTGATCTCGTTAGGATTGAGATCCGTCACGTTCCCGCTCAGATCCTTCCACTTCTCGGCCACGAAGTCCGGATACAGGATAAATCTGTCGCCGGAATATGTTTTCGGCTGCCGGACAGTCCATCCGCCGGATCCGTCTGAGACCATGCTACGGCAGACGTGCACGGTGTTCCCTTCGATATCGTCTGTGGTGAGGGCCGAGATCTCTCCGCGTCGCATAGGACCGAACGCAGCCAGGAGGACCGGGAGCTCCATAGGAGTATCTCTACAGGCCTCGATCAGGCGGGAGACATCGTCGTCGGATGGGACGTAGATCTTCGGCCGGACCTTTTTAGGGAGATCTGTCCGGAGAGCGAAATCGGAACGATATGTTCGCAGCACTGCGGAGATCAGGCCGTGGACGTTCCTCACAGTCTTCGCGCTCACGTCCTTCGCCAGGTTATTCATTTCCTCCTGGATCATCTCCTGAGTGATATCATTCAGCCTCACGTCCATGAGATCCGGACAACATTTTTTTCTGATCCGCTTATATTCGTTTATAGTGGATGGAGAGAGAACATTCTCCCGGAAAGATATATACTGATCGACCGCGGATCCGAACGGGACGCCGGAGCTCTTCCTCGTCTTCCTGGTGACAGCGAAGTCGGCAGCGGCCTGCTCCGCGATCTTCTTCCCAGTCTTCGAGGGATCGTCGGAAGTAAACGACTTATAGATCCTCTTCTTTTTACCGTCCACGATCTCATAATGAGAGAATACCAGGCAGCGCCAGGATCCGGACGGGAGTTTTCTGGCTGTAGGCATAGACTCGCCTCCTTGTTCTACAACGAGGGGAGTGCTATAATGATATAGCAATCCCTCGAGATGTTTGCGGACATCTCTAAGCTGGTAAAGGTGTTGCATGTATGGCCGGGAGCTGTCACCTCCTGGCCGTATTTTTACGTCTGACGGAGATCGTCAGCATGGTTGTCATTTTCATTTTTAGTATATTTTTCATTTTCTGTTAAATCTGAAATATAGTCGAGTGCTTTATTCTTTCCGACGGTATTTAATTTTTTATAATTGTTGAGAAGAATTTTTTCGTCTGGATCAAGCGAAGATTCAAAAACCGCAGGATTCTTTAAAAACTCTTCTATCAACATAGAGCGAGTGATATTAAAATAATAAGCGAGCTCGTCTATTTTATCCATTCGGGGAAATCTGGTACCATTGCACCACGTAGAAATGGCGGACTTGTTCACTCCGAGATCCTTAACAATATCGTTTTGCGTTTTATTATTAAGCGCCATAAAATAACGAAGGTTTTTTGCAAAAATGGCTTTATAATCGTCCTTCCCCATAGTAACACCTCCCTGTTATAGACAAAAGTATATTGTAAAAAGTAGAATATTACAATACAAATAGTAGAATTATTTTAATATTAGTATTGACTTCTACATAATGTAGAGTTAAAATGTTCACCATCAAACCGAAGGGAGGAGCGCGAAATGCAAGAATTGCAGATCAGCCTGGCAGCGGCGAGGGTAAATGCCGGGATGACACAAGAAGACGTAGCCCGAAAAATGGGGGTAACAAAGCAAACGATCGTCAACTGGGAAAAAGGACGCACGGCCCCAGGGATTCCGGAGATGGAGATGCTGTCGCGAATTTACAATATCCCACAAGACTATATTTTTTTACCTGTATATTCTACTTAAAGTAGAATACATGATACCCTACGGCTATCACGATAAATAAATGCTTTACAGCATTTATTAAAAAACTCTTAAAGGAGGCGAGTCTATGCCATACGTCAAGAAGCAGCGGAACGCGATCCGGAGCCTGCTGAAGAGCTACGACATCACAGACGGAGCCGCTCTCGGCCGGATCCTGGAGCTCTCGCCAAAGACCGGCCGGCGGAGGATGGAAGATCCGGACACTCTTACGATCGGAGAGATCAAGCGCCTCAGCACTCACGGCCATATACCCATAGAAGAACTCAGAGCAGCAATTAAATGAAAGGAGCAAATAAATGAAATGGAAAGTAAAAGCAGGATGTCTGGTAGACGAAGGATGGATCTCGTGGGAAGTCGACGCCGACAGCGCGGAAGAAGCGGAAAACAAGGGCTATCTCCTCGCGAGGAACAGCAACGTCGCAGACTGCGGGAACGTGGAGATCGAACCGCTGGAGGAGGACAAGCAGCTGATCCTGGACGCTCTTCTGAAAGTCCTGGAGCTGACGAGAAATCGCTATGATGTCATAGATCTGCAGTACGACGAGGAGAAGGGAACCGTCACGGCCCTCTTCGGATCCGGAGCAACGAAGATCGCGAACGTCGCCGGAGACTCCGGGACGGCGATGATAAGAGACGTTATATATCAAATTATCTAAGGAGGTAACAAACAATATGAAAAACCTGAACAACGAAATCGAGAAGCTCATACAGGATATGATGAACTCCCGCGTCAAGGCCGAGGAGTATGCGAAGTTTATCGACACGATTAGCGACCTGGAAGGAAAGGAAGAGCTGGACGATAACTCGATCGCTCTGAGGGGGCTGATAGCGACATGCATGAATATCGTCCGGAGAAACATGGGGAAGAGCCTGGAGGATATCGCGGCGGAAATTATCCGGAACATGAAGATCCTCGAGGCAATACAAAAAGACGAAGATGGGGGGGCGAAAGAAGATGAGAAAAGCGAGGAAGATCATATCGATCATATCACTGTGCGTATCAACATGGATCGCGATAGCGGCAGCGGAAGCAGATGAGTATCTGATCTCCATGATCTTCCTCGGATATATGATCCTGTGGCTGATCGCGAACGAGTACGAGGTTCCCAGGAAGAGACGGAAGAGAAGACGCCCGCAGCTTTACGACATGACACCATACAGATCAAGAGAGGAGGAAGAGACATATCATGCCGGAAATCAGTAAAGAGCGGACCGTGGAGCTGATCGAAAGGCTGCAGGCGATAGCAGCGGAGCTCCGGGCGATCACGAAAGAAACAGGAGTGAATATCAACATCGTCACGGAGACGGATAAGAAGTACGAGGAGCCGTGCTCGTATACGAGATTCGGCTGCCGGTACAATCTGGAGCACCTCTATAACGGGGAAGACTGGGCCAGATACATCATCTATCACGTAGATCCCTCAGAGATCCGCTGGACGATCCCGCCGAAGAGATACATCACAAAGAAAAAATGACGCCCGCCGGGGAAAACAGCGGACGCCACGAGATGCATGAAAAGCATAATAAAGAACATTTTTATTATATGCCATGCATCTCCTGAAATCAAGGGAAACAAGGGAGAACGGCTACTCCCTTGTGACCTCGATAAGAGTATTAAAGTTAGGACCTGAGAGATGGCATATAAGCAGAAAAAATATACATTCAGAAATGCGATAGAGATCGAGGAGTACCACACGGCCAGATACGGAGCTCCGGGAGAGAAGCGGGAGCCGAAAGTGAAGGCCACGCCGGAGCAGATCGCGAAGATGAACCAGCGCAACAAAGAGAAGCGCTGCAGGCGGAAGCTCCGGACCCACTTCGACACGAACGACTACTTCACGGATCTGACATACGCAAAAGACGCCAGGCCTCCGGACATGGAGACGGCGAAGAAGGATTTCCAGAAGTTCATGAGGATCGTCCGGAAAGAATATGCCAGACGGGGAGAGACGGTCAAGTGGATCCGGAACATAGAGGTCGGGAAGAGGAACGCCTGGCATGTCCATCTGGTGATAAACAGGATCCCGGACACGGACATCATCCTCCGGAAGGCCTGGACCCACGGGAGAGTCGTGAACGAGCTGCTCTACGAGAAGGGAGAGTTCAAAGATCTCGCAGCGTATATCACGAAGTCCCCGCTCACGGACGAGAGGCTGGTGCAGTCGTCATATTGGACGTCGAAGAACCTCCCGGTCCCGGATCCGGAGGAGAAGACCTTCTACAGATGGAAAACGTGGAGGGAAGAGCCAAGGATCCCGAAGGGCTACTATCTGGACAAAGACTCGATGCACACGGGGATCAACCCGGTCACAGGATACCCATACAGGAGCTACACGCTTCTCAGGATAAAAAGAGAATAGGAGGAGAGCATGAAGGAAGAAGAGACCAGGCCACAGATCGGGAACTGTAAGTTCTGCGGACAGACAAAACTGATCGATCTCACAGAGGACGAATGGATGGAGGCGATCATAGAGACGAACATGGTCGCGCAGGATATTGCGGACGAGATCGCAATGGAACAGTGCACCTGTAGAGAGGGAGCCGGCTGGCGTCATAACAAAAAGGTCATCGAAATGACCCGAGATCACATAGAGCTCATGTTCCGGGACCAGTATCCGGAGATCGCTGACATCCTACAGGAGGCGAAGACCCTCGTCTGGAGCGGACCGATCAAAAAGCTGGCAGTCTGCACACATGACAGCGGGACCGCGATCATGTACCGGAGCAATGAAAAGTTAGAGATCAAGTTCACACAGAAAAAAGAGACAAAAATGACGTCGAGCTGAATGATAGGCTATCCGAAACAGAAACAGATCAAGAGAAGACTGAAACACCCGAAGAGCATCCTCCACGCGAAAGACGGGACATGCTATCTCTGCACGAAGCTGCACGAAGATATCCGAAAAAAGAAGGGCCTGGAAGAGCACCATGTTTTCCCGGGATCCTTCGGCCGGAAGGCCTCGGAACAGAACGGCCTGAAAGTATATCTCTGTCCGGAACATCACCGGACAGGATCCGAGGCAGTGCACAGAGAGCACAGGTTCCTCCAGATGATCCAGGAGGACGCGCAGCGGGAGTATGAAAAGACCCACACCCGCGGGGAGTGGATGGACCTGATAGGAAGGAATTATCTATGAACTACGCTATGAAATACGGATGCAGATCGCGGAATACGCCGGAAAAGGCGGCGCTGGATCCGGATCAGGCCGAAAGGCTGAAAGCGGAAGTCTGCGAGAAGCTCTGCAAATATCCGGAGATGGTATCGAAGGACTGCAGCGCCATGCTCGCCATAGAGCTCCTCGAGAGCTACTGCAGAGATTGTCCGCTCGATAAGTTTTGAAGGCAGCAATACTGCCGGAAGCGGCTCGGATCGCTTGTCACAGCAAAAAACACACTGCCCGGCCGGCAGCGGGCAGTAGGAGGTACAAATGAAAAAAAGGATCATAGCAATGGCAGCGACCCTCGTATTCATATTCGTCGCGGGGAGCGTTCCGGAAGCGAAAGGAGAAGAAAATGCAGATAGAAGAACAGAAGAAGCTCGAGGAGATCTCGGGGGAAATGAAGACCATGAAAGAGAAAATGATGCAGCTGGCGGTCGAAGCGTCGAGCCTGGCGGCGGACATCGAGACGCTGGCGCGGCTGATCAAGAACCACAGTACGGACCAATAATCCCGAAGGAGGTAAAAAATGTTGAACGAGCAGATCAGGAAAATGAATCTAATCAAGGGGATATTCAAGAGCCTGGATCAGGAACACCAGAACAAGACGCTGGATCTGATGACGAAGATCTACCAGGAACAGCAGGAACAGCGGGGGCAGGAGACTCCGGTGATCCCGTTCCTGAAGGCAGCGGAAGCGAGAACGACGGAGGAGATCCAGGTTACGGCGGAGCTGGAGCTCCCGGAGGAGATAGTGCGGATCTTCCTGTCGAACCAGGAGACACTGAGGGAGATTTTAACGGAGCTGCAGATCCAGACTGGCAAGCTCTTGAGGATGGAGGAAACGAAGTAGATCCGGATCCGGAAGAGCTCGCTCCGGAAGAACCGGATCCGGAGGAACCGGCAGCGGAAGAGCTGCAGATGGAAGATCTCGGGACCTGGAGGATCACGTTTTACTGCAACTGCGTCGAATGCTGCGGAGTATGGGCCGGCGGAGCAACGGCCTCCGGCGCGGATCCGGCTCCCTGGTGGACAGCCGCGACGGAGCTGCCGTTCGGGACCGTGGTCTACGTGGAAGGCCTGGGAGAGTTCATAGTCCAGGATCGCGGAGTGGAATACGGAGAACTGGATATCTACGTCGGCAGCCACGAGGAGGCCCTGGCCTGCGGCGAGCAGTGGAGAGAAGTATATATCGTGAGGTGAGAAGGATGGCGTATTCAATAAGACGATGGATAAGCATGAATGGAATGCTGATCGATGATACCAGAAAGGCCAGAACGGAAGAGGAAACGATAAAAGCCTGTCAACAGCTCGCCGGAATTTTCGCCTCGAGTATAATAACCGATGATGTCAAGGCAAAGATAAAGGCAATGGAACCAGGAGAAACTTTAAAGATCAAAAAAACAGCTGCAAAGCTGACGCTAAGGATTAAGAGGTTAAAAACGTGAAATCAGAATCGCTATATGAAGACGTGCAAAAGATAGCATCGATTTCGGGCACATCAATCGAAGACGTTATCGAAGGTTTGAGGATGATCGCATTTACAGGGGGAATCATTGAGAAGGCGTTCTCGTATCGCTGTTTCCGAACGAATAACTGGCTTAAAATGCACGGACAGCCAAAGAGAAGAAGAAGGAAAACGAGGTGAGAAGATGGGAGCAATTATCGGATTTATCATAGGCTTCGTCCTCGGCGGGCTGACCGGATTCGTCATAGCGGTCCTGACGGTCGCCGACAAAATGGACGACAAAAAAGAAGACTGACAACCTGGAAGGAGAGAAAAATGAAAACGAGATGCATAATAAAGCGCCCGGACGAGAAATTCGGACGTGTCACGAACATAAGCACAAGGCTGGAAAACCTGCAGAAGATCGTCGAGGGACACATCCAGTATGTCCCGATCTGCGAGGGGACGGCGATCCTCTGCAACGAAGAAGGGAAGATCCCGGGTCTCGAGCCTAACTTCGCGATCGGATCCGGAATCACCAGGGACGTGATCGTCGGCACTGCGATCATTATAGGGATCGACGGAGAGGAACTCTGCGACATCCCGATTAGCTTCGAGACATGGAAGATCCTGCTGCTGCGCTGGGGAAACTGGAAGGAGGCGGAAGCATGAAGAACACTCTGACAGATCTGAATAACTATTTGTTCGAACAGTTGGAGCGCCTGAACGATGACGAACTGGACGAGGAGCAGCTCGAGCATGAACTGAAAAAGGCGGACGCCGTGGTCAAGATCAGCGACGCGATCATACATAACGGAGAGCTCTCGTTCAAAGTGATGAAGCACATGGACGAGTACGGATACGACCGGAAGAACAGAGCGGTCCCGGCGATGCTCACACAACGAGGGGGGGAGTAAAGTGGTCTACAGATATCCGAAAGAAGTCCATGAATTCGTGAAAGAATGGGCTCCGAAGCTCCGGGACCGGGATCTGGCCGAGGCGTGTAACAAAGAACTCGGGACCAGCTTCACGGCCAGCAGCATGAAATCCTTCCGAGGGAACTACGGATACAGGAACGGATATAAGCAGTACACGAAAGAGGAATACTGGAAGTATCAGAAACGCTATCCGCAGGGGATGTATGAATTCGTCCGAGATAATTCCTGGAGAGTGAGCTCGAAGGAGATGGCCGAGATGGTGAATAAGAAATTCGGCACGAGCTTCACGCAGACCATGATGAAACAATTCCGGCAGCGGCACGGGATCAAGTCGGGAGTGACCGGCTGGTATCAGAAGGGACACCCGCCGGCCACGAAGGGAAAGAAGCAGAGCGAATACTGTTCTCCGGAAGCGATCGAGAGATCGAAGAAAACGAGATTCAAAAAAGGGGATATTCCACATAACACGCTGCCGGTCGGCACGATCCGGCCGAACGGGCACGGAGATCTGCTCATAAAGGTCCAGGAAAAAGGAGATCAGTGGGAGCGCTGGCGATACCTGAGCCGGGTAGTATGGGAGCAGCATAACGGCCGGATCCCGGAGGGAATGGCCGTATCATTCAAGAACGGGGACAGATCAGACTGCAGCATAGAGAACCTGATGCTGATAACCAAAGGAGAGAACGCGGCGCTGACGCGGATGCACTATCGATTCGAGGATCCGGATCTGACGGAGACCGGTCTGAACATTATCCGACTGAGACAGGCAGCGGCGAAGAAAAGAGAAAAGATAAGCAGATAGAGAGGAGAAAAGAATGGTTCCGAAAGAGACAAAGAATTTAGCATGGAAAGACGCCTGGTACTGGATGCTGAGCGGAAAGCGCATAAAAAGACCATTATGGACGGGATACTGGGCATGGGAGGACGGGACGATCATGATGCACTGCAGAGACGGCAGCGTGATCGATATCCGGAAGACAGAGAACCCCGCGTACACGTTCACGAATATCGCGCAGCGGGACTGGATGGTAGTCGAGGAGGGATAACATGGCTTTTATACTCGGGATCCTGGTAGGGGCAGCGGCAGTCCTGGCCGTGATCGGCCTGACGCTCGTCATCAAATACGACGCATACAGGAAGGGATACTACGACGGAATGCAGGACGGCAAGGACAACATGGAGACAAAGATCTTCAAGTGGAGGGAAGAAGATGACCGAAGATAAACAGGACGATCTGGTCAGCCGGAACGCAGTATTCCGAGCTATATCGGACGCCGGACTCAGTGCGAGATGCGTATACGGGAGAAGCGAGGAAGGGATGGCAGTATTCAAAGAGCTGATCCGTCTCATAAAAGCGATCCCGGCCGAAGAGGTCGAAAAGAAAAAGAGCGGGCACTGGATATTCAGGTATAACAAGATCTACGAAGGCGGCGGATATTATGAGTGCTCGAGATGCGGAGCCAGGTACGCTATCGGCTTTTATGCCTGGGATGAGATGAAATACTGCGAGCTCTGCGGGGCCGAGATGGTTCCGGAAGCAAAAACGGAGGAAAACAATAAATGCAATACGAAAAATACACCCTGATCCTCAAACACGAATATGACACAGGAGAGGACGAATTCGAACTCGAAGAGCCTCTCGTCCTGCAAATGTGCTACTGCAGGGACGCGAATATGATACCGGCGCCTGTGACAATCAACCGGCTTTTCGACATTATGAGGCAGGAAGCTCTGCAAAGATACAGCGAAACGGAGGGAAGAAAATGAAATTCAAATTAGAATCATGCCCATGCTGAGGAGGGAAAGCGGAGATCGTCTACGGAGCGAAGAGGAAGAACTACCAGGGCAAGGAAATCACCGGCGCGGTCGTGTACTGTACGAACTGCGACCTGAGTATCTTCCGGAGAGATCCCGCGAATGCGATCGAAGCATGGAACAGGAGAGAAAAATGACAGCTATAGATCTCGAGAAGGCAATAAAGCGAAAGAAATTATCGTTCGACATCTACAAAGAGGCGGTCGTCCGCTGCCTGAAGCACTGCGCGGTAGACGACGAAGGAGAGATCCGGTTCCAGGATCCGAGCTACACCCGGCTCATGGCAGCGGCAGAGCATGAATTCTCCGAGGCCTGCAAAGAGTTGAAAGATCTGAAAGAGGTGGAAAAATGAAAATTATCGTCGGAATAATGATCGCCGCGGTGGTAGCAGCGTGCCTCCTAACGGGATGCGGAGACAGAATAACCGAGGGAGAAATATACGCGAAAGAGTTCCGGAAAGAGCACACGTGGACCGCGCTCATACCGATGGTGCACACGAACGGGAAAACAACATTCACAACGCTCATACCTGTGATCCATCATCATCCGGATGAATATGTGATAAGCATTCGGGATCTGGAGAGCGACGA
>Ga0310690_10001854_pt1 | contig 36356 bp, 29 predicted proteins | sample AusTroGonzalo_MG_2_FD_207661 | JGI IMG/M metagenome (GOLD analysis project Ga0310690, IMG submission 207661) | Bovine rumen microbial communities from tropical cattle in Woodstock, Queensland, Australia - Gonzalo_04 (v2) (version 2) | ecosystem: Host-associated > Mammals > Digestive system >...
CCACCTACACCAATCACTTTGATGATGCTGTGTTCCTTCTCCGGTGCCCCGAAGTCAAGGATCTGGATGTTATTGTTGTCGTCAATCATAATCTATAAACTCTTAACTTTTCATTTTTCACTTCATCTTACTCTTCTTCCACAATGGTTGATCCAAACTTCTTGATGCCTTTCCAGGCTTTGTTCCAGAAACTGTTCTCCTTGCGGATGCGCTCCTCTTCCTCTTTCTCGCGGAGTTCTCTCTCACGTTTCTCGCGGTCTTCCTCCTCCTGTTGGCGACGGCGTATCTCCTCAGCCTGCTTTTTCTCGGTGGCTGTCTGGATGACGCCTGGAGGTACTTCTCCAGGCTGACGGGCCGGACGCGGGTCGGTAGCGACAGTAGTAGGCTGCTTGGGTGTGCTGAACAGGTCGCCATCCTGAATGCTGTCGCCGGCACAGTTGATGTCGCCCTTGATCAGGAGACCAAGTACGGTGTTCATCGTACCGTTGTGTGTCTTGATCAAGTCATTGTTGGAGAGGACGGTCTGGGTGACGAACTTGGCCACACGAATCTTATCCACGTGCGTATGGTTGGCAAATGCCTTCTCGATATTCTTCATGTTTGAGCCGCCACCGGTAAGGATGATGCCACCCAACAGTTTATCGTAGTATTCAGACGGAATCTGATACCAGACGTTCTCAATAATCTCCTCCAGACGGCCTTCGACAATCTCAATGAACTTACGGCTTTCGACCTGACGATCAGTATCGATGGAATATTTCAGGTCGTTGTCAATCTCGTTATTGTCGGTGAAGGCTGAGGCGTATTTAAGCTTCATCTGCTCTGCGTCGGCCTCCTCCATCTGGAGTGTGGCGATGTCCTTGGTGATGTTATTGCTGCCAAGGGGAATGACGGCAAGGTGACGCAGAAGATTTTTCGAGAAGACAGACACGGTGGTCGTGTCAGCACCGAGATCCACCAGTGCACAGCCGGAACGTTTCTCGGCCTCCGTCAGTACGCTGTCGGCCAGGGCCAGCGGAGCCAGGTACATCTCTGCCACACTGATGCCGGCAACCTCGAAGCACTTGTTCAGGTTCTTGTAGAAAGAATTGCGCTCCAGGATATTCAGGAAGTTGCCTTCTAAGTGCGTCGCCTGAATACCTACGGGGTCGAGCTGAAGCTGACTGCCTACCTTGTATTCCTGAACGGCTGCATCCAGGATCTCCTGATCCTGATACTTCATGTTCCTGTTGGCATCCATCAATTCGATGACCATGTCCTGTGTGACAATGGTCTCGCTGGGCAGATCTTTGGCAATCACGTTCTTGACGCTGCGGATAGACTGTCCTCCTACACCTACATATACCTGAGTAATCTCAGTCTTGAGTTGAGTCTCCAGCTTCTTGATGATGCTGGTGAGGCATTGAGCGGTCTTGTCGATGTTATAGACCACTCCCTTGCGGATGAATGAGGAAGAATCTTCCTTCACCACGGCCAATATCTGGATACTGCCGTCGAGATTCTTTTGTCCCGCGATACCGGTCATTTTAGATGACCCGAGTTCAATTGCTACGATAAAATCCTTTGCTGCCATCTCTTATGTATATTATTTTTTTCTTTTGTTCCTCTTACAGATAATCTGATTATCAAACTCAACGTTGATATAACTGTATTTGTTCCAGCCGGCCTTGTTCAGTCCATAAAGGTAGAACTTCCGCAGCCGGTCCAGTTTCTTGTCAATATTGACTGGTGCCCCTAAATAGATCACGTGGTCTCCCACGCGGGGAACGATTTCTACCGTCCCGTCAGCCAAGATGTTCATCTGTACCACCTGGTTCTTCCAGAATTTATCCTTTAGAATCTGATTGGCTACCTGTGTCAGGGTGCTCTGGGCGTACTTGCGGGTGATGGCCCCTGTGGCAATCACCTGGTCAGTGACATAGCGGGTCTCGGGCATCAGACTCCCGTGGGTATCCACATAGTAGTTCTCACCGTTGTCGGCCATCACCCGTGCAACGGGTATCCGCTGCTTGACATAGATGCAGACATGACCGTTCTGGCTCTTGTAACACTCCGCCTGATCGACGAAGGGACTTTTCTTCAGGCATTCCTCAATGGTTCGGGCATTGATCTCCGCCATAGGCTTCGAGAGCGGATAGCACTTGTTCTGTGTCAGGATCCGTTTGATTTCCTCAGCTGTCATGAAACCCTCAACGGCAGTCTGCTCCACGTCGATCTTCACCTCGCTGCATGTGTCAGCCTTAGCGTCAGGTTTGTTGAACGCTGTGACGGCCAGTAGCAGATAGGCGGCAATGACGATGTCGCATACTACAAATAGGGTTTTCTTCCAGTTGACGGACATATGGTCTTGTTATGACAATTTACTGTTCAGTATCTTCGTGATCAGGGGTACCTGGTTGTCAAGGTCACCGGCGCCGAGGACGATGAGCACCTCGAACTGTCGGCTTTTGATGAAGTCGAGGACCTCGTCCTTGCGGATAAGTTCCTTCTTCACGCCAGGTTTCAGGTTGTCGTAGATCAGTTGCGACGTGACACCCTCGATGGGCAGTTCACGGGCTGGGTAGATCTCTGTGAGCACCACCTCGTCGAGCTGGCTCAGGGCCTCCGCGAAGTCCTTGTAGAAGTCGCGGGTACGGGTATAGAGGTGCGGCTGGAAGATAGCAGTGATATGCTTGTCTTTGTACAGCTCACGGATGCTCTTGGCACTCTGGTAGATCTCCTTGGGGTGGTGGGCATAGTCGCTGAGGAACACCAGACGGTCGGTCTTGATCTTGAAATCGAAGCGACGATCCACGCCCCCGTAGGTCTTCATGCCGTATTTCAGTTCTTCCGCCGTACAGCCGTTGAGTTGGGCCATGGCCATGGCGGCAATACCGTTCTCGATGTTGATGGGGATGGGCTGCCCCAACTGGACATCGCGGACGCTCTTGATGGGGGAGATAAAGTCGAAAGTAATCTCACCGTTTCCGATGCGGATGTTCTCGGCATGGAAGTCACCCTCATTGAGACTGTAGTCATAGTGGCGTACCCCATCCTGCAGGTGCTCCTTCATCTCCAGATCGCGGTGGATGATCAGGGCACCGCCGGGCTGGATGAGTTCCGTATAATGGCGGAAACTCTCCAGATAGGCATCCTTCGTGCCGTAGATATCCAGATGGTCGGGGTCGGTGGAGGTGATGACACTCATCCACGGACGGAGCCAGTGGAACGAACGGTCGAACTCGTCGGCCTCGATGACCACATAGTCGGAGTCGGAGAGGATATAGTTCGTGCCATAGTTCTTCGAGATGCCGCCGAGGAAGGCGTTACAGTCGAGGTGGCTCTGGTGCATGATATGGGCACACATCGTGGAAGTGGTCGTCTTGCCGTGGGTACCTGCCACGCAGAGTCCTTTATGGGCCTGGGTCAGTGTTCCGAGCACCTGGGCGCGCTTCTGGATCTCGAAACCGTTGGCACGGAAATACTGTAGTTCCTGGTGCTCCTCAGGAATGGCCGGGGTATAGATGACGAGACACGTCTCCTTCTGTTTGCAGATGTGGGGGATCTCGTTGATATTCTCTTCGTAGTGGATGAGCATCCCTTCCTTCTCCAACTGACGGGTTAGGTCACTGGGTGTCTTGTCGTATCCGGCCACGACAAGTCCTTTCTTCAGGAAGTAGCGGGCGATGGCACTCATACCGATGCCACCGGCTCCTACGAAATAGACTGCTTTAATATCTTTGATGTTCATTATGCTAATTTGATGACTTCTTTGGCGATGATGTCTGCTGAATCGGGGAGGGCGAGCTTTAGCACATTCTCGCTGAGCGATTTCAGTTTGGCAGCATCCTGCACGGTGTCAATGGCTAATTGTAACAATGTGGCCGGTGCCTCTGCATCCTTCACGTAGATGGCGGCATCGCGGGTGGAGAGTGCCAGCGCGTTCTTCGTCTGGTGGTCTTCCGCCACGTTGGGACTCGGTACGAGGATGACAGGCTTGCCGATGAGGCAGAACTCAGAGATGCTGCTGGCTCCGGCACGGCTGATGACGAGGTCGGCAGCCTTATAGGCAGCGCCCATGTCAGTGATGAAGTCGGTGACCTTCAGATTCGGGATGTCTTCTCCCTTCAGGCACTCTGCAATCTCTGCACTATAGTATTTGCCTGTCTGCCAGATGAACTGCACGTCGGAAGACTTGATGAGGTCCAGATGCTGGAGCATACTCTCGTTAATGGTGCGGGCTCCTAAACTACCGCCGACAAGGAGGATGGTCTTCTTCGACGGATCGAGACCCAGACTCTTGATAGCCTCCTCACGGGAGATCGTCGTGTCAAGCAGGGCCTGTCTGACTGGATTGCCCGTCAGGATGATCTTCTCAGCGGGGAAGAAACGCTCCATCCCCTCGTATGCCACACAGATCTTCTCGGCCTTGGCAGCCAGGTTCTTATTCGTCAGACCGGCATAACTGTTCTGTTCCTGAATGAGTGTGGGGATACCAAGACTGTTGGCGGCACCCAGGGCAGCAGCACTGGCATAACCACCTACGCCTACGGCCACGTCGGGCCTGAATTCGCGCAATAGTTTCTTAGCGAGCCATTTGCTCTTGAGGTAATCGATGGCTACGCCGATATTGGCGGGCTTCCACAAGGGACGGAAGAACCCTCTGATGGGCAGTCCTTTGATCTCATAGCCAGCAGCAGGTACGCGTTGCATCTCCATACGTCCCAAGGCTCCTATAAACAGGATGCTGGCGTCGGGCTGCAATGCCTTGATGGCATTGGCAATCGAGATGGCCGGGAAAATATGTCCGCCCGTTCCGCCTCCGCTGATGATGACTCTTAGTGCTTTACTCATACCTAATCTCCTATTTGCGTGCAAAATTACAAATTATATTTCTTTTACCGTCATTTTTGGTTCCCTTTTTTTCGCAGAACGGCTCACACTTAAGATCACGCCGACATAGGCGCAGTTGATGATGGTCGATGTACCGCCCTTACTGATAAGGGGCAGCGGCTGACCCGTCACGGGTGCGATGCCCACGGCTACCAGCATGTTAAAGGTGGCCTGTACGACCAGAAGCAGGGCCAGACCCATGACGAGGAATGCGGGGAAATTATTCTCACACCGACTGGCAATGCGTGCGGCCCGGTAGAGCAGTACGATATAGAGGAATACTACAAAGGTTGCCCCGATGATACCCAGTTCTTCAATGACGATGGCGAAGATGAAGTCGGAGAAAGCCTGTGAGAGGAAATCGCGCTCAACGGACTGTCCGGGACCCTTGCCGATGATGTTGCTTGATACGATGGCGATATTGGCGTGGGCCACCTGTGCGTCTTTGTCCAGGTCGTACTCGTCGGGCGCAATGTCTTTCTTGTCGAGATGCTTGACGATACGGTTGCGCCAGGTGACGAAACGGTGGAAGACACCACCGCCTTTAATGACCTTTGTGTCGGTCTCACCACTGACGACCTCCGTCGTCTGTTTGCTGCCTTCCTGGTCAGCTCCGATGCTTCCCAAGGTAAGAACCAGTGTCAGGAATATGGCTATAAGGATAGCACAGGCCCCCATAAGTTTCCCTAACTGGATCATCGGGACGCGCCCGATGAACATCATAAGGAAGATGACACCAAGGAGCAGGGCGGCCGTTGAAAGGTTCTCAATACCTATCAAGGCAGCGGTGGGAATGACGATCCACAAAATATATTTGAAAGCTTTCTTATCGGCACCATCCTCGCGTTGCATGGCACTGAGGATCTGGGCCGTGTATAGCACCATCGTGCCTTTGGCAATCTCCGAGGGCTGGAAGGTGATGCCGCCAGGCAGGGAGATGACACGGTTGGCACCGTTGATAGACTCTCCGCCCACCAGTACCCAGAGCAGGGTGATGCCGGAAATGATCAGCAGGAAGAGCGTCATCAGTTTAAAGTACCTGCACGGGATGTTGAGCGTAATCACTGCCACTGCCGCACCGACGATGATGGTAACGGTGTGGAAGGCGATAGGACCCACGTAGTTCTGGCTCTTATAGGTCAGGTTACTCGAAGCCGAAAAGACTTCGACGATACTGATCATGCAGAGGAAGAAGAATACCATCCAGATGACCTTGTCTCCCTTGAAGATGTTGCCTATCTTCTTGTTCATATATTATAGACTTCTTGCTAATTCTTTGAACTGTTCGCCGCGATCCTCCATGTTCTTGAAGAGGTCGAACGAGGCACAGCAGGGCGAGAGCAATACGGTCTCCCCGGGCTTGGCCATCTCATAGCAGGCCGCCATGCACTCCTTCATGGAGTGGGTGTCGCGGACGGGAATGCCCATTGAGTCGAAGTTATCGTGCAACTTCTGATTGTCGGCACCGAGATAGACGATACCAGAACATTTCTCCCTGACGAGTGGTTTGATGGGCTCGTAATCGTTGCCCTTGTCCTTACCGCCGATGATGAGGATCACCTTGGTCTTCATGGCCTCCAGGGCATACCAGCAGGCATCGACGTTGGTGGCCTTTGAGTCATTGATATATTGTACACCGCGTACCACACAGACCTTCTCCAGACGGTGCTCCACACCGGGGAAGTCACTAAGGCTCTTGCGGATCTCTTCTTTCTTGATACCTGCTACGTCGGAGGCGATACCTGCGGCGAGGGAGTTGTAGATGTTATGCTTGCCCGTCAGACTGAGGCTCTCCTGTTCCATGTTAAACGGCTCAGGCTTCTCAATCTTATACTGGCCTTCCTCAATATAGCCGATCACTCCTTTCTCTTTCAGTTCAGAGAAAGGATATTGTACGGCCTGGATGTCGTACTTCTTTAACTCGCGCTGGATGATGGGATCGTCGGCCCAGTAGATGAAGGCATCCTGGGGTGTCTGGTTCTGGATAATACGCATCTTCGCATCCACGTAGTTCTGCATCTCGAAACCATAGCGATCTAGGTGATCGGGCGTGATGTTCAGTAGGATGGCGATGTTGGCGCGGAAGTCATACATGTTGTCCAACTGGAAGGAACTCAGTTCGATGATATAGTATTCATGGGGATCCTCAGCCACCTGCAGGGCGAGGGAGTTGCCAATGTTTCCCGCCAGTCCGGCATCATAACCGGCCTCCTTGAAAATATGGTAGATCAGGGAGGTGGTTGTGGTCTTACCATTCGACCCCGTGATGCAGATCATCTTCGAGTTGGTGTAGCGGCCAGCGAATTCGATCTCACTGATGATATGGATGCCTTTCTCCTTGATCTTGACAATCATTGGAGCCGTGTCGGGGATGCCGGGACTCTTGATGATCTCGTCGGCATTCAGGATCTTTTCTTCCGTATGGTGCCCCTCTTCCCACTCGATATGGCGGTCATCAAGCATCATCTTGTACTTGTCGGCAATCTTCGACATGTCTGACACGAACACGTCGAAGCCTTCTTTCTTGGCGAGGACGGCGGCCCCTGCACCGCTCTCTCCTGCTCCTAATATTACGATTCTTTTCATATCCTATTTATCTCATCTTCAATGTTATGATGGCTAATGCTGCCAGAATGATACTGGTGATCCAGAAGCGGATGGTGATCTTCGACTCGTGGAAAGGACGGTGAGGCCAGCCTTTCAGGATGTAGGTGCTGGTAGCATCCAACTGAGAGTCGAGTTTGCGGAAGGTGTCGTGGATCGGCGTCGCCCGGAACACGCGGACACGCTTGCCTTTCCGTTTTTGTATCTTGAACCACTGGGTCTGTATGATCACGCTCAGGCTTTCCACGAAGAAGATGCCGCAGAGGATAGGCAACAACAGTTCCTTGTGGATGATGACGGCACAGACACCGATGATACCACCAATGGTTAGAGAGCCGGTGTCGCCCATAAACACCTGAGCCGGGAAGGCGTTATACCAGAGGAAACCGATCATGGCTCCCACGAATGCACAAAGGAAGATCACAAGTTCCTCAGAGTGGGGGATATACATGATGTCGAAATACGAGGCATAACCGATGTGGGACGAAACGTAGGCCAAAACGCCCAGTGCCACACCGATGATGGCGGAGTTGCCGGCACACATGCCGTCCATACCATCGTTGAGATTGGCTCCATTGGAGACTGCTGTCACGGCGAATATGGTGATGAATACAAAGAGCATCCAGCCCGCGGCCACAGCATATTTCCCGCAGAAACCCATGACCTTCGAGTAGTTCAGGTTATGGTTTTTGATGAAGGGAATCGTTGTCTGCAACGACTTTACCGCCTCCTTCTTATGTTTGATGACCACTTCCTGATTCTGTATGGGTTCATTAAGGCTTTCTCGGACGACAACTTCCGGGCTCAACCAGAGTGTCAGTCCCACGATGAAACCGATACTTACCTGTCCAACGATCTTGTATTTGCCTTTCAATCCATCTTTATTGCGGCGGAATATTTTGATATAGTCGTCGAGGAAACCCAGGAAGCCGAGCCAGACGGTTGTGATAATCATCAGAAGAAGATAGGTGTTACGGATACGTCCCAGTAGAATCACTGGTACAAGGATACTTACGATGATGATGACACCGCCCATCGTCGGTACGCCTTTCTTTTCCACGCCAAACGGGTCGATGCTCGGATCACGCTCTGTCTCGAAGATATTCTTGCGCTTCATCCATTTGATGAACCGCTCTCCGAACCACGCGGAGATGAGCAATGAGAGAATCAGCGTCAGCAGGGCGCGGAATGAGATATAGGACCACATGTGTGACCCTGGGATATCGTATTGGTCGAGAAATCGGAAGAGGTAGTATAGCATGGGGATGAAACATTAAAAATTAAACATTAAATATCTCACGGACGACTTCCTTGTCGTCGAAGTGGTGCTTCACACCTTGGATCTCCTGATAGTCCTCATGTCCCTTGCCGGCAATGAGGATGACGTCACCCTTCTCCGCCATCATACAGGCGGTGCGGATGGCCTCGCGGCGATCAACGATGCTGATAACTTTCTTCATCTGCTTCTGGTCAAGACCGGCGAGCATATCGTTGATGATGTCTTCGGGTTCTTCGAAACGGGGATTGTCGCTGGTGATGATCACCCGGTCGCTCTGCTTGACGGCCTCCTGAGCCATCAGTGGACGCTTTCCCTTGTCACGGTTGCCGCCAGCACCGCAGACGGTGATAACCTTGCCATTGCCGTCAAGCACCTCGTGGATGGCGTTGAGCACGTTCTCCAGAGCATCGGGAGTATGGGCATAATCGACGATAGCGGTATAGCCCTCTGGGGAATGAACGGGATCCAGACGACCGTTGACGCTTTTCAGGGTACTCAGGATGACGAGGATGTCATCGGGATTCTTGCCTAACATGACAGCGGCGCCATAGACGGCGAGCAGATTGCTGACGTTGAACTTACCAATGAACTGCACGCCCACTTCCTTGCCATTGATATCCAAGTACATGCCCTCGAAGTGGCACTCGATGATCTTTGCCTTGAAATCGGCCATCGTACGGGTGGAGTAGGTTTTGACCTGTGCCTTGCAGTTCTGTACCATCACACTGCCGTTTTTGTCGTCGGCATTGATGATGGCAAAAGCATCCTTGTCGAGTCCGTCGAAGAAGGCTTTTTTCGCGTCACGGTAGTTCTCAAACGTACCGTGATAGTCCAGATGGTCGCGGGTGAGGTTTGTGAAGATGCCGCCCGTAAACCGTAGACCGCCGATACGCTTCTGGGCGATGGCATGGCTGCTGCACTCCATGAAGGCATATTCGCAGCTGGCCTCCACCATCTGGGCAAGCAGTTTGTTCAGTTCAATGGGGTCGGGTGTCGTATGGTCGGCGGGGATCACCTCGTCCTCGATGTAGTTGCAGACGGTGGAGAGAAGACCACACTTATGTCCAAATTTGCGGAACATATTATATAATAAGGTGGCGATGGTGGTTTTGCCGTTAGTACCCGTCACACCGACGAGTTTCAACTGCCTTGACGGATCACCGTAGAACTGTGTGGCCACCTCGCCGACCCAGTCCTCCGTGGATTCCACGGCGATATAGGTTACGCCAGGCATACGCTTGGTGGGCAGACTCTCACAGAGAATGGCGGTGGCACCCTGTTCGATAGCCTTGTTGATAAACCGATGCCCGTCAGTCTGTGTGCCAGGGACGGCCACGAAGAGGTGGTCAGCCTCTATTCGGCGGGAGTCGATATTGACACCCTTGATCTCTACCTCTTCATCACCGATGATGTTCAGAACTTCGACATTCTTCAGTAATTCATTCAGTTTCATATCCTTCAGTCTTTAGTTATTCCATGAGTAATTCGCATACCATACCTTGTCTGGCAGCCGTACCGGCATAGATGCTCTGTGCCTTCACCTTGCCTCTGCCTCTGATTTTCGCTTTCACACCAATGCTTTCCAGCAGATAGACGGCATCGCGGGCTCCCATGCCCGTAACATCAGGCACGATACCCCTGTTGGTATTTCTCTGTGTGAGCACCACCTTCTTGTTCTCTCTTATTGCCCGGCCCCAGATGGGATTTCCTTCTGTGTAGGAGCCGCCCCAGTTGTTGTCGGTCTTCACATCCAACTGGTTCAGCACATAGTGGGCTGCCACCATGTCACCGCCCTTTACGTCGGGAATGATGACTGATGCAGTGTCACGGGCATCATCCACGCTGCGTTTCAGGTTTTGTGCCATCACTCCCTCAGAGATATGGTGGAACACCACACCAGACATACCACCGCCCGAGGCAGGCAGACCCGACTTCTTCAGACAGACGATACAGGTATAACGGGGGTCATCGGCGGGGAAGTAGCCAGCAAACGACAACCAGTAACGGGTGGTTCCCGAGTGGTAACTGCCGTACTGGTCGGCCACCTGGGCCGTACCAGTCTTGCCTGCCACCTTGAATGACTTGGAACCGGCCTTGCGCCCCAGACCCTGACTGACCACATGTTCCAAAATGGTCTGCATCATCTTGATGGTTGAAGGCTTGGCGATATTCTCCTTGAGTACTACGGGCTCAAACTCCCTGACGACCTGTCCGTCTTTCATCAACTGCTTCACAAAGCGGGGCTGCATCATCTTACCGTTGTTGGCGATGGCGTTGTAGAAGGCTATGGTATTGATGGGGGCGATCTGCGTCTCATAGCCGATGCTCATCCAGGGCAGGGTGGTTTTACTCCAGTATTTGGCGCGGTCGGTGGTCTTCGTGTCCGGCATACGGATATAGGGCGGATGATAACCTACCAAAGGGATCTTCAGATCTTCGTGGATACCCACGCGGTAGAGCCCTTGTACGTATTTCGTGGGATTGCTGCCGTAGAACTTATCGATGACGTAACTCACGCCGATGTTCGAACTGACCTCAAGGGCGCGGGCCACGTTGATATCCTGATAGCCGCCCCGGCGCCAGTTGTGGTCCTTCATCGGACGGCCGTGCATCTCCATGACGCCGCTGCCTGTATGAATCACGAAGTTGGTGTCGTTGGGGATCACCCCGTCGTCAAGTGCCACGAGGAAAGATGCCACTTTGAACACGGAACCGGGCTCACAACGGTAACTGATGGCATTGTTCACCATCTCGTGATACTCACCGTCGGCACCGCGCTGCATATTCACAATGGCCTTCACGTCACCTGTCTTTACCTCCATGAGGATGGCCACACCCATCTCACCGCCAATCTCCTTCAGTTCTTCGACAACGGCACGTTCTGCCAAGTCTTGCATGCCCACGTCGATGGTTGTCACGATGTCATAGCCGTCAATCGGATTCTGTACGGGGATATCCATGTACTTGTTCAGCACCTTGCGACGGTGCATCAGTCCGTTCGTGCCGCGTAACAGGGAGTCGAACGACAGTTCCAGACCGTATTTCGCACTGTCCTTGGCACCAAACATGTCGCCGACGGTGCGCTGGGCCAGGGAGCCGAAAGGACGACGGCGTGAGTTGAACTCTTCCCAGTGGAAGCCGCCTTTATAGACAGGCTCCTTGAAAATTGGAAGTTTGTGTACCTCGCAGAACGTATTGTAGTCGATGCGTCGTGGCCATATCGCCCAGTGACGGGCACCGACGGAACCGTTCTTCTGAACCTTTTGTCTGCCTTCCAGCAGGTGGGCTCTGAACTCCGCTGCCGACTTGGAGGGGAATATCTGGTTGAGGTTGTAGCAGACGCTGTCTATCTTCTCAGTCCAGACGGAGTCGCGCCTGTGACGGCCGATAGAATCGTCGGCTCCGGCCTGGAAGTCCATGTATATCTTGTATTCAGGGATACTGCTTGCCATCAACTGGCCGTCGCAACTGAGGATGTTGCCGCGAGCAGGCTTTACGCTCACGCTGTCGCGCTTCAGACGGTCGGCCACCTGCGTCCAATAGTCTTTCTTGACAGTCATGATGTACATGGCCTTGCCAACCACGGCAAAACCAATTAATGTCAGGACTACTGCGATGGCGAAGTAGCGGGGCATGACCTTATCATTCTTGAACTTACTCATTCCGTCTTTTTACTCGGGTACATATATTATATATGGGGGCTGGTCTGCGATATGCAGCAGACTGTCCTTGTTCTGTTTCAGGGCATCAAGTACGTGGCTCTCGCGGCATTTCTCCGTCAAGGTACTGGAACTGGAGAGAGCCTTGTATTTCGCATCGAGCAGTCCCTTTTCGAGTTTGTCGATGGCGATCAGGTCCTGTTGGCACTGGTAGCGGATTGCCACATAGGCAATACAGAATATTACCATCAGCACGAAGAGCCAGATCTGTCGGCGCACCATCTCTGCCGTCAGGAAGTCTCCGCCGAGGATGGTACGGAGGGTCAGGGAGGGCGTCAGTTTCGGGTCTTCCTCGCTTGCCTTCTCCTTGATCAATTGGATGGTTTTCTTGGCCTGCTCCTTCATCTCGGCAGCCTCTTCTGTCGCCGTTTGTTCGATCTCCAATTCTATGTCGTTCTTCTTACTCATCACTCTTCACTTTTTCACTCTTCACTCCTATCCTCAGTTTGGCGCTTCGACTACGGGGATTGCGCTGCTGCTCATCATCATCGGGCACGATTACCTTGCTGCTGACCTGTCGGAAGGGGGCTTCGATGCGTCCGAAGAAGTCCTGCTTTACCTTACCCTCAGCATTGCCGGCCTTCATGAAGTTCTTCACGATGCGGTCCTCCAGCGAGTGGTAGGTGATGACAGAGAGTCGTCCTTCTTTGCGGAGTAACCCACAGGCGCCGTTCAACATCTCTTTCAGGGCATCCATCTCGTGGTTTACCTCGATACGGAGTGCCTGAAACAGTTTGGCGGTCTCTTTTTTCTCCCGCTCACGGGGGAAGAACTGTTCTGTGACCTGTAACAGATCACCTGTCGTCGAGACAGCCTTTTCGCTCCGTGCCCTTACGATGCCGGCAGCGATCTTTCGCGCGTTCTTCAGTTCACCGTAGAGATAGAAGATATCCGCCAACTGCGCTTCGTCGTAGGTGCTGAGAATCTCTGCTGCTGTCATGCCGGCCCGTTTGTTCATCCGCATGTCAAGAGGGGCGTCAAAGCGGAAAGAGAAACCGCGCGTCTCATCGTCGAAATGATGGCTGGAGACACCGAGGTCTGCCAATAGCCCATCAATCTGCTCTACATCATAATAGCGCATCCAGTTGCGAAGATACCTGAAATTGCTCCTGACAAATGTGAAACGGTCGTCATCGAGGATATTTCTCTCAGCATCTTCATCTTGGTCGAAGCTGTACAAGTGACCGTTCTTGCCGAGTCGTCGTAAGATTTCCCGACTATGCCCGCCACCGCCGAAAGTGACATCAACATAAACACCGTCGGGCTTGATGTCAAGCCCGTCGATGCTCTCCTGAAGGAGTACTGGAATGTGATATGTCTCAGCAGTTGTGATCATAAGGCATCACTGGCATTCATGATATTCTCAAATTCCGTGCCAAACTCCTCCTCAGTCTTGAGTGTCTGACTCAGATTCTTCGGTGACCAGATCTCTATAGTGTCGTCCATGCCAATAAACTGAATATCCTGATCGATCTCTGCCATCTTCTGCAGACGCTTGGAGATCAGAAAACGGCCGTTGCCATCGAGGTTGACCACCTCGGCTTCCGACACGAATTGTCGGAACATCTGTTGGTGGGCAGGCTTCCATGGACGAAGTTGAGCCTTCAGCATGTCTAATCGTGTGTTCCAAACGCTTTCCGGGTAGAGCACCAGACATTTTTGGAAGACATCCCTGCGCAGCACCAGATTTTCCTCGCCTGATGCCTGTAGCACCTTGCGGAAAACGGCTGGCAGGAAGGCCCTTCCCTTCATATCAGTCTTGGCTTCAATATTACCTAAAAAACGCATATGTACATATTTTAATGAATTCGGTTACAAAATTATATAAAATTCCCCCACTTTCCGCCACTTTACCCCACTTTTTTTGGTTTTTAACTTTATTTATTGATTTGCCCCCCCTGCGTGTATAAAATACATTTAAAAAGAAACAATTTCTTCCTTTTTTTTGCTCAGATTTGAAAGAAATGTGCTATTTTTGCAGCTCGTAAGTGTTTTGTGTATAGAAATGGCTGCCGTCACGGAGAAAACGATCGACATTGATAAGATCCTGAAAGGGAAAATGGGTGCGAAGACGAAGTTCGTGCCGCGTCCGTTGGTGAACTGGCTGAAGCGCATCGCGCATCAGGATCAGGTTAATGCGTTCCTATGGGAAAGTCGTGACAAGACAGGCGTTGACTGGCTGGAGGAGTGTCTCAAGTATCTCGACATGACCTTGGAGGTGGAGGGCAGGGAAAACCTGCCGGCTCCAGATGACGGCCGGCTTTACACCTTCGTCAGCAACCACCCACTGGGAGGACAGGACGGTGTGGCCCTCGGTGCTATTATCGGACGGTTCTATGACGGCCGCTTCCGCTATCTGGTCAATGACCTGCTGATGAACCTCCCGGGACTAGCTCCTGTCTGCATCCCCATTAATAAGACTGGCAGTCAGAGCCGTAACTTCCCTGCGATGGTTGAGGCTGGTTTCCAGAGCGACAACCATATGCTGATGTTTCCTGCGGGCATCTGTTCTCGTCGCCATCATGGGGTCATCGCCGACATTCCGTGGAAAAAGACATTCATTTCCAAGAGTGTGGAGTATCAGCGTGACGTGGTGCCCATTCACTTCAGTGGGCATAACAGTGGATTCTTCTACCGTCTGGCTAATATCAGCGACAAGTACCTCCCATTCAACTTGGCGATGTTGTTTTTGGCCGATGAAATGTACAAAAACGTGCACAAGACCTTCCAGGTGAAGATTGGCAAGCCCATTCCCTGGCAGACCTTCGACAAAAGCAAAAGCCCGATGGAATGGGCACAATTTGTCAGAGAAAAAGTATATTCCCTATAAAACCAATCACGATTATTCCCTAACCAACAAGCAATGGAACAAGAGATTATCCAGCCTATCAGCAAAGACATCCTCAAGAGTGAACTGACCCCTGATCGTCAGTTACGTATGACCAACAAGAGTCATAACGAGATCTATGTCATCACAGCCCATAACGCACCGAACGTGATGAAGGAGATCGGCCGTCTGCGTGAGGTGGTCTTCCGTGAGGCTGGCGGTGGTACGGGCAAAGACATGGATATCGATGAATTCGACATCTGTGAGAATTGCTATAAGCAGTTGATTGTCTGGAATCCAGAGGCAGAAGAGATCATCGGCGGTTATCGATATCTGGAGGGTACGGAGTGGGACTTGGATGATCAGAGGCAGCCAATCCTCGCCACCAGCCACATGTTCCATTTCTCGGAGAAGTTCCTGAAGGAGTACATGCCATATACCATTGAGTTGGGTCGCTCGTTTGTGTCGCTGCCTTATCAGAGTTCGCGCATGGGCGCCAAGAGCCTTTTTGCGCTTGATAACCTGTGGGACGGCTTGGGAGCCCTGACGGTCATCAAACCCAACGTCCGCTTTTTCTTTGGTAAGATGACGATGTATCCGTCGTATATCCGTAAGGGACGCGACATGATTCTCTATTTCCTGAAGAAGTATTTTGATGACAAGGAACAGTTGATTATCCCGATGAAACCGCTGAAATTGGAGTCTGATCCCTCAGAGTTGGATAAGATCTTCACAGGTCATAGTTTCAAGGAAGACTATCGTATTCTGAATACGGAAATCCGAAAGCTTGGCTATAATATTCCGCCGCTTGTGAATGCCTATATGAACCTCTCGCCGACGATGAAACTGTTTGGTACGGCTATTAACTACGGTTTTGGCGATGTGGAAGAGACGGGTATCCTGATTGCCGTGGAGGAGATCTTCGAGGAGAAGCGGGTGCGCCATATCGACTCATTCATCAAGGAACACCCTGAGGCCATGAAGATTACCAGTGGAGCCAACAAGGTTATCTACAAGGAGCATTAAGCGTTGAGTGAGTTTTAACCTAAAGATAACATACATTTTGGGCTAATCTGGGAAAATCATCGTACCTTTGCACACGAAAAGCAGTGCGAAGGAGATGAAGAAAGCACTATTATACCTGTTATTGGCAGCCGGTATCTTAATTGCCGGACTGTTGCTTGGCGGAGCTTTGGTGGGCTTCGTTACGGGCATTATTGACGGGTATCGTGACAATCATCCTGGTACCACGAATCCCGAACACGTCATGTACTACGTGATGGGAGTGAGTTTTGTGCTGATTTGCCTGGTGCTCCAGTTGGTGTTTCTCAGGCGTGGCTTTGCCAGTTACAGTAGGGGGCTCATTCCCCAAGGGCAATTGTGGAAGTTGATTGTGCTGATGATGATGTTAATGAGCGGTATGGCGATTATTTATCTGACCATCCATAACCCGATAGCAGAGACTGCCAGCACGCTGATGGGTGAGCCAGACAAGGAGAACCGGCTACTGTATCTCTGGTTGCATGGGCACCCCTGGTGTTCCATTCCCCTTTACGCCTTGTTGGAAGTTACCGGTGACCTGGTACTTTTTGGTGGCGTACTGCGGGCCCTGCTGGAGTGGAAACATCGTCCGATGCTGGTGATCGGTATTTTCACATTGGTGATGGGAGGCATGTTATGGTTGTTTGCCGACAATCTTTTAGTGCTATGTCTCTCGATGGTGATGTTTATGATCGAGGGGTGGGTCTATGAGTGTACACGGAGCGTTATCCCCTTGGCATGTGGTGATGCGTTCTTCTGGGTGGTTGCCTTCTTGTTGATGGGTACGGACCTCTCCTCGTGGTACTATCTTGGCGGTTTCATACTGATCCTGCCCTCACTGTTCTACCTCATCAAAGTGACGGATCTCTTCAAACCTATCGACTAATCGTTGATGAGCAATTGCAGTCCGATGCCGCGGACGGTCTTGAGGGTAATACGGGGCTCGTCAGCCAGTAGTTTCCTGAGTTTATTGACGAAGACATCGAGCGAGCGCGAGGCAAAATAGTCGTCTTCCGTGTTCCAGAAGCGGCTGAGGATGGCCTCCCGTCGTACGACATTGTTTTTGTTGTCAGCCAAGATCGCTAATATCTGTGCTTCGCGCTGGGTGATGGTCTGTGAGGCGTTGGTCTCGTCGTCACGCAGGGTGGCGTGGTCGGCATCGAGGGTGTATTTACCCAGTTTGTAGTGGCTTGTCTCTTTCTGTGTCTTAGCCCCTCCACGCATCTTCATCAAGGCTTGGATATGGGCGTCAAGTTCCTCGGGTACAAAAGGCTTCTTCACGTAGTTGTTGATGCCCAGACGATAGCCCGCTTTCACATCGTTGGGTGAGGTGAGGGCTGAGGTGAAAATGATGATCACGTCACCGTCGGTCTCGCGGATGCGCTCCACCATCTCGAAACCGTTCATGACGGGCATGTCAATATCAGAAATAATCACGTCGGGGTGGGTTTCTTCCCACATTTTCACGCCTTCTTTTCCGTTTGAGGCTGTGCTCACTTCGTAACCGCCGATAATATCTTCCAGACCTGTCTTTTCAATGTAGGCCAGCGACTCGTCGTCTTCAACTAACAGTAACTTAATCATATTTTTAATTATTCTTAGGGATATATAGGGTAAATTCAGAAAACTTATCTTTCTCACTTGACACGGTGACCTTACCGCCATGGGCCTGCATCACCTGATCGACATAGTTTAGTCCGAGTCCGAAGCCGGAGACGCCACCTTTGCGGTTTTTCTCGTGGATGGCGGCACGCCCGAACTTGTCGAAGATGATTTGCTGTTCTTCCTTTGAGATGCCGATGCCGTTGTCGCGTACTTTCAGGAGCACGTACTTGTCCGTATCGAAGGTCTTGATGCTCATTTCAATCTTGTCCTTTGAGTATTTGACGGCATTGTCGATGAGGTTGGCAACGGCCTCTGTCAGATACTGCTCATCGGCCAACACGTTTTTCACCTTCAGGTCGGTGGTAATCTCAATGGGTTTCGTGGCTTTGGCCTTCGCTTTTTCAACGAGGTCGTTGATAATGGGCTCGATATAGATGTCCCACTTGTTCAGAATCAGTTTCTTGTTCTCGAGTTTCGAGATGGTCAGTAGCTTGTTGACAAGGGCCAACAGATGCTCCGCCTCGTCCTCGATGATCGAGTAATACTTCTCCTTGATCTGCGGTTTGTCATCAACCTTGCCGCTGTGCAGGAAGTGGGCGCCCATGATAATGCTCGACAGGGGTGATTTCATGTCGTGTACCATAGCATACGAGAAGTCGTTGCGCAGTTCGGCCATCTGCTCTTGTTCGGTGATGAACCGTAACAGTTGGACGATGATGATGGCGAAGAATCCAAGGATGATGGCGCTGATCAGGAACAGCGGGCTCAGCCTTTGTGCCAGTTCGGGGTAAGGGTTGTTAAGTGCGAGTTGGATGGCTTTCGACTGGTCACGGCGGATGCTGACAGGTTTGGTGAGCAAAGACCAGGAACTGTTTTCGTCGTTGTTCTGCCTAAGCACCTTTCCCTTGGCATCGATCTCCAGAACAGTGACGTTACGGTTGATATGTGCCACACTCAACAGGGAATCGACCAGTGTCGCCACGTTGTCAAGTGAGATCTCCGAGTGGTATTTCCGGTTCAGCGCGTCGTTCATGCCTTCTACGGAGGAGGCCAGCGACAGGTTACCCCGCGATTGGGGCAGACTGAGCGTGTCGCCCTCTGTCACAATTTCCGCACGACTGTAACTCTCGTAGAACATAGCCCACGACAGTTGGTTGCCAGCCCGCTCCGTGATGTCCTTCGTCGCTGAGCGGTAGGTCATCCACATATAAATGGTCAGCAGTAGCAACACCGCCACGGCACTTATCATCGAAACATATTTATATCTGTTGCTATGCATGTTGCCTGCAATCTCATTTAGGGAAGTCATACTCTAGATACTGCATGTTTTGCTCGATAGGATAGTTCGTAAGTCGTCCAGAGCGTGTTATAAACGTCAGTATGCCATTATATACAGTATTGCCAAATGTGAATTGATCAGTGTAGATATTGATATAGTGGATACGGCGGGCATCATATTTCATCAGTCGTTCTACGTCGAAGACTGGCATTCCGTCAATCAGCACCAATGTTGGAAAAGAAGTATTGTATTGATCTTGTTCTTTGCGGACAAACAACTGTGACACGTCATTGATCTTCTTTTTCGTGACGCAGGTCACATATTCAAGTAGCACTTCCCTAATAGTGCGAAACTGACGGTACTCGTCAAGATTGTAGGTCTGATCAGGTCTGGTGCCAAATACGATTTCGTCATAGTCGTAGTCTAATGTAGCATCTGATGCCATAGCCTTCTGGTGTCGCTGCATGTCGATGGAGCGGGCTTCCACCTCACTGCGATTGTAATGGAATACAAGATGTGGGAGTTTCTTAGGGAGCAAGGTGGCATACGGATTCATCATCTCGATAGGCAGGCTCACGCCTGTGGATGACATGGCAGAGAGTACTAACGGTCGTTTGCCATGGATGCCGTAGGTGTAGAATACGGCCATGGAGTCGTTAACCATTTGTCCCTCAAAATAATGTATCTGCTTGCCTACGATACTTAGGGATGGACGGATTTGACTGCCACTAAAAGTCTTGCCGTCATGGTTGTTCTCGACACGTGCCTTAATGATATGACCTTCTATCTCACGTACGTCGACAGTTTTTTCGCTTACCAAATCAGCCATAGAAAAGCCATCGCCTTCGGCTATCGACGAATAACTCAACGAGTCAGGATGCGAGTTTCTGATCCACTGGATATCGTCGTCCTTACTCTTACGGAGAGGGTTTATCACAGCGATAAGCTTATGAGACACTTGGGTGTTGTGACGGGTATAAACAGACAACACATAGTATCCACTATGAAGGTGGGAAGGTAGTTCGAGAACACCAGTTCCATGACCTTCTTTAAGACCTACTGCAACACCAGCCGCCAATCCATGGCTATCACATAGTTCTGCGTAAGCTATGATGGCATCGTCGTCAGTCACGCTGATTTCCATGGCCTCGCCGGCGAGATACCATGTGCGGGATGTTTCTATATCCACAGCAAAGGCGCTCAAGGTTAGCACCATCGCAGCTATCAGTGACAATATTCTATTACTCATCTTCAATATATTTAGTCTTCCCAATAATCAGGTTTCACATCAGTGGCACCTCTTAATCTGACATCAAGTTGATAGTCGTAGGCCCAGGCTGTTTGCAACTTGCCGCCAGGCCTATATCTTTCATCTTTCCATTCGCACAGGTACATGCCCTCTTTCGTTACCATTTGGTAGCAGATTTGCTCATCACAGTCGTCGAGCCATAGGCGGGCGTCTTTCTTATAAGGATGGTCAATAGAGTAATCCTTAGGAATGAGGAAGAACCTGTATTCGCTGGTATTCAACGAGCATCCCACAAATCCTATCACGTGCTTACTTGACGTAAGACAATGGATATTGGTAGGCAGGGCAGAGGGTAACGGTGTGAACAATCCTCCCATCTCTGTGCTTGTCTGGCGCCGGGCAGATTCATATTCGTACTCAGCCTTTGAGATGGCACGCTGATGTATCAGACCACAGTACTTATGATACATACGTTCATCGGCACGATCTATGTCGTAGAGTTTGGCTTTTCGGATGTGATGGCTTTCGTAACTAGCGCTTGAACCAACCAGAATTGATGTGCCCGTTATACTTTTCCATCCACGCGACGGGAACTGGTAAGGATCAAAAACTGGGGAAGATGTCTTGATATCGAAATATATCTGGGTGGTGTAATCTGGATGCACCTCCCAGGTCTCTTCGTATGTCCACGAATAGTAATTCAACTTATTAGGATCGAAGGGGGCATCGGGTGTTACAAGCACATCGAGATTACTTTCAGGTGTCTCCTGCAACACGTTCACTTCTGAAATATTTTCTGTATGAAGAGGTTTCTGGGGGTCTGACTCATAGACCTCGCCATTAGTCTCGATATGCAGATAATATCCCACATCAGGATTGAGGTCACCAATCTGACAGGAATAGTAGCCATCGGCGGCCTCTGCCTGATATTCAGAGCCGTCAGTTCCACGTACAATGACTGTTGCTCCCGTAACCAACCGAGGTACATTGGAAGAATTAAGCGTCTGCGTACGCGAGAGGATAAACTTATTCAATTGGGAAGAACATATCGAGCCTTCGACAACGAGCAAATCGGAATCTTCTGACGGAACGTCTGCATTATATTCTTCAATACAGCCAGACAGCGTAGATATGCTTATCATTAAGCATAACACCATATATAGCGAGTTTCTTAATTTCATCATATCTTAGTTGAATCGTATATTAAGTGAAACAAAAGGAATGGCGGAGCCAAACACAGACAACTTATAGCCCTGGACTCGTCCGCCTTCGGTGACATAATAGATAGAGTAGGCATTCTTACGTGCCAGTACATTATATACACCAATAGAGAACGATGTATGGAGGAAGCTAGTCAGTTTATGAGTAGGCTCGATATTAAAAGCGAGATCCAAGCGCATATAGTCTGGAATACGGTATGTATTGCGATCTGTATAATATGGCATATATTTCTGATTCTGCGAATCGTAATATTTTCCGGCTGGCACCGTTGTAGGACGACCTGTGGCATAGTTGAAGTTACTCGAGAAGCTATATCTCTCAGTAAACTTGTAGTTGAGCACAGCCTTTACCTCATGAGGTCTGTCGTATTCGGCTGGATACCAGTCGCCATTGTTCAGAGGCATAGCCACCCGCTCGTCATCCTGACGGAGCAGAGAGCGAGAGAAAGTGTAGTTTACCCATCCATTCAACTTTCCAAAAGGTTTCTTGGCCTGTAGCTCTATGCCATAGGCTTTTCCCTTGGTAGAGATCACGTCAGTCTCAAGGTGGTGGTTCATCAGCAGGACGGCAGAACTGCGATAGTTTAGGTAGTCGTTGATATGCTTATAGTAAACTTCTGCCGAGAACTCATATTTCTTGCCAGCCGTCTCATGATAGATACCAGCTGCCAGCTGCCAGCCTTTCTGGGGCTTGATGTTAAGGTCGGAGAGTTTCCAGATATCAGTAGGCGACATGATGGAAGTGTTCGACACTTTATGGATATACTGGTTCATGGTGTTAAAGCCTAGTTTCAAGGAAAGGTTCTCCTGTAAGGCATAGCGAGCCGACAGGCGTATCTCAGGAGCGTGATAGGTCTTGATGACACCAGTTTCACGACGTGTCTCCACCAGCGTCTCTTCTGAAGGCAGTTCGCCGTCAAGGTAAATATTCACGTCACGTGGACCAAGTGCATTGAAAAAGGAATAACGTAAGCCGGCAGAAACCGATAACTTCTCTGTGAGCGCAAACTCATAGTCGAGGTAAGCAGCGCTCTCCAAGGCCTTTTCTCTCTGTAGCTGGTCTGTCGTTATGCACGATTCCTCACCGATAGGCTCATACCTACCTCCCTGTACATCGTAATGCTGCATGGAGAGGCCATATGAGAGGGCATTTTTTTCAGACAGGCGATGGCGAATATGCAGCTTACCCCACAGTTGGTCAATGCCGAAACTCAGACGAGCAGCCATGGAAGGTACGTTGTTATCCTCATTAAAATAGTCATAGTGGTCAAGTCCGGCAGAGAACGTGGCAGTTATTTTATCATTCAGGATAGAACGCCACTCAGCAGAGATGTTACGGTTCTGATAGCCATACTTATCCTTCGAACTGAACGAGAACTTGTCGTTACTCCAATAGCCATACACCTTGAGGCGATGCATACTGTTGATTCTCCAAGTCAGTACGCCGCCAAAATCATAGAAGTTGGCCGTACCGTTCTTGTAGCCGCTCTTCTCTGGCAGTTTCTTGAGAATCCAGTCGCTATAGGTGGTACGACCATTCAACAGCAGTGACATGTGGTCCTTAACGATGGGAATCTCGATATTTGCCTTACTGGTAAGCGCACCAATACTTGCGGAACCTGTAAACTTCTGCATATTAGCCTCTTTAGAGGTTACCTTTAATACACTGCTTATTCTGCCTCCATATTCTACGGGAATACTTGACTTGAACAACTCCACATCCTCAACCGCATCAGAATTGAACGACGTGAACAGGCCGAACAGGTGAGACGGATTATATACCGTACCGCCATTTAGTAGTATCAGGTTCTGATCTGTGGAGCCTCCTCGTACATTATATCCGCTTGAGGCTTCTCCAACGGTGGTGACACCTGGCAGGGTAAGCACAATCTTCATAATATCCGACTCACCAAAGGCTGACGGGATATTCTTCAGTATTTGGGGCTTGAACTTCTCGGCACCAATCATCATGTTATTCACAGCCGACTGACGACCACCAACAACGACGATCTCTGCAAGCTCTTGGTCATCGGCAATACTTGCCTTTGCTTTCTTCACACCCGGTACGATATAGGTCTTTGTATTTGCCGACCCCGCTGTCATTAAAACAGAATCACTGTCAAGAACAGGGATGCCGGTAACAAGCGAATCAAGGGGCCAGGCCGCTTCATCCAGGATGAGGGCAGAATCCTGCCCCCTTGATTCGCTCACCTCTTGTCCCTTGCCTTTAATTTCTGGCATCGGAGCGCCAGTAATATTTTCTGTGACTTTCACAAGGCTATTCTCACGCCTGTTCTTTGAGAAGGAAAGACGATTCTTCTTGGCATATTGCTTGATCTGCTTTTTCTGTTCAGGAAAGAGTTTTGCCACATCGGATATCCGCTTTACATGATGCATTTCTCCGTCAGGTGTCACAAGCGTATATCGTTCTTCGGTATTAAGAGTCTTCAGATATTTCCTTCCTCCAAAAGTGTTGTCACCATTCTGAACCTTCCATACACTATGATAAAGACGAATGCCATTAATGCTTCCATCACATATCAGAGACGCGTATCGCGAACTGTCCTCTGGATCATGCACATATCTGTGACCATCCATCTCAAACCAGTCAATGTTCTCCTGCTCAGGCAGACAAAAAACGCCTCCGATGGGAGAAAGAACAACAACTCTCTGCATCAATTGGTCAAAACGGAGTTTCACATCATCATATACCACACCATAATAGCAGATACGGCCTTGATACAAATCTGCATTACCTTTATAATATGGGATGTCATGCCACCATGTTTTTTGGTACTGTGGCTCAATAGCCCCCACATACAGGCGGGCAAAGTCAGAAGCAGAGGAGAAATACTCCTGAGCCCCAACATTCCGTACGAGTACCATCATACAGACAAATAACAACAAATAATTTTTCACTTTTTTATAAATCTAGCTTTCTATTCGTTCTTTCGAATGCAAAGGTACATCTTTATATTTATATAATATAGAAAAGGGCAATGACTTGTATGGAAAGCACGTGCTTTTATGGTTTATTAACGCGAAAAAACAGATTTAACCTAAAGATAACCTAACGATAACACAACCATCCTGCAACTTTCCGTACCTTTGCAACGTCAAAAGGACAGAACAACATTAGTAACAACTTTAAAAATTCAGAGATATGGAACCAATTATCACCGCAGCAACAGTACTGACCATGTACTTCAACGCTATCAACAGCAATGACGTGAACTATATGTATAACGGCGACATGGAGGATGGCGTAGTCAACAAGATCGAGGTCTATGAGATGAACGACCAGCAGCAGATGACCCAGAAGATGGAGTACTGCTACGAGTACGACGCAGAAGGCCGTCTTACAAACAAGGAGATGCTCAACTGGGACGAGGTTACCCAGAATTGGACCAAGAACAGCCGTCTCACCTATAAATATTATAAGAACGGCTATAACGTGGAGGTGAGCTACTGGAACAAGGAGAGTCAGGCCTATGACCTCCCCTCAGAGGTGACGCTCTATCGCTCACAGGCTCCCAGCCTGACATCGGTGAAGACCTATAAGATGAACGAGAAGAAAGATAATATGTATCTCTTGAGCAGCATGATCGTGATGGAACCGGTCGATAGCCGTTTGCTCGCCACTAAATAATGTGATTTCATAATTCTCTCAATATATATAGGCTGCCATTTTCACTTGCTGGTGAGTGGCAGCCTTCTTTTTAACCTAAAGATAACGTAAATTTGACGGGTTGTTACAAAAAAAGTATGTATCTTTGCAGACAGAAACCCAAACCAAACAATATCGTAACAATATGAAACTGAGAAAAATCTTTGTGGCAGTTGCACTGCTCACCACAGGAGTGGCATCAGCACAGCAGATGCCAGACGTGCCTGTAGATGCCGGTGTCCGTATCGGCAAGCTCGACAACGGACTGACCTATTACCTCCGTCACAACAACAATCCGGAGAAGAAAGCCAACTTCTACATCGCCCAGCGCGTGGGTTCTATCCAGGAGGATGACTCGCAGCAGGGTCTGGCCCACTTCCTGGAACACATGGCCTTTAATGGTTCGGAGCACTTCCCCGATGGAAAGATGCTTGAGTATCTGCAGACCATCGGTGTACAGTTCGGACGCAGCCTGAATGCTTATACCTCTATTGACCGTACGGTCTATTATATCGCTGATGTGAGCACGGAGCGCCAGTCAGCCCTTGACTCCTGTGTACTCGTGCTGCGCGACTGGTCGAGTGGCATTACGGCCGATCCGGCAGAGATTGAGAAGGAGCGCGACGTGATCCACAATGAGTATCGTATGCGTAACAGTCCTGACCAGCGTATGATTGAGCGCGCGCTGCCGACGCTGTTCCAGGGCTCGAAGTACGGCTATCGTATGCCTATCGGTAAGATGGAGATTGTGGATAACTTCAAGCCCGAGGAACTGGTTGCCTATTATAAAAAATGGTATCGTCCTGACAACCAGGCACTGGTGATCGTGGGTGACATTGATGTCGATTACACGGAAAACCTCATTAAGAAGCTCTTCAACGATATTGTTGTGCCAGCTGATGCTGCCAAGGTCATTGATGAGCCCGTGCCCGACAACGAGCAGGCCATCTATGTGGCAGAGAAAGATAAGGAGCAGCAGTATCCTATCCTGTTGCTCTCGATGAAACGCGATCCTATTCCCGCAGAACTGAAGAAGACGATGGCCTACCTCGTGACGGATTATCTGAGCGACCTCACCTGTGCAATGATCAATAGCCGCTTCTCTGAGATTCAGCAGCAGCCTGACTGTCCTTTCATTCAGGTACAGGTCCAGGATGGCAATTATCTGCAGATGGCCCGTACCAAGGACGCTCTGTTGTTCATTTGTGTGGCCAAGGAGGGAAAGGAGATTGAGACCCTGCAGGCTGTGATGCGCGAGTCTAAGCGTATTCATGAATTCGGCTTCACTGCCACTGAGTTCGCCCGTGCCAAGGCTGACTACCTGAGCGGCCTGGAGAAGCAATACACCAACCGCGACAAGATGAAGAATAGTGAGTTCGCCAATAGTTATATCGAGAACTTCCTTGAGAAGGATCCCATTCCATCGATAGAGGATTACTATCAGACGATGAATATGCTGGCTCAGCAGTTGCCTTTCGAGGTCGTCAACCAATATGCACAGCAGGTGGTCAGTGTGGATGACAAGAACCTCGTGGCTTTCCAGATGGAACAGGAGAAAGAGGGTAAGACCTATATGACGCCTGAAGCCATGAAGACGGCAACTGAGGCAGTCCGCGCCGAGACGCTCACCGCCTGGGTCGATAATGTGAAGGAAGAACCTCTGATCGCAGAGTTACCTGTTAAGGGTAAGATCGTCGAAGAGACAGAGAATAAGACGCTTGGCTACAAGGAATTGACGCTCTCCAACGGTGCCAAGGTAATCCTGAAGAAGACCGACTTCAAAGATGACGAAGTAATGATACAGGGTGAGGCCAAGGGTGGTATGTCGCTCTTTGGCAAGGAAGACCTCATGAACCTCCAGCTCCTCGAACCTGCACAGATGTACAGCGGACTTGGCAATTTCTTAAAGTCAGAGCTCGACAAGGCTCTTGCAGGCAAGCAGGCCAGTGTCAGACTCAGTGTGAAGGAGGATCGTCAGTATATCAGCGGACGTTCTGTACCTAAGGATCTGGAGACGCTCTTCCAGTTGCTCTACCTCACCCAGACCAATATTAAGAAAGACGAGAAGTCGATGGCTTCGTTCGTCAATCAGATGCAGCTGATCCTGCAGAATAAGAGTCTGAACCACCAGTTGGTGTATAACGACTCCCTTGAGAGCACCAAGAACAGTGGCAATCCTCTCTACAGACTGCCTGAGGTAGAGGATATCCAGAAGTTCGACTACGACCGTACGCTCCAGATGCTGAAACTGCTCTACGGTAATATAGGAAGATTCACATATACCCTTGTTGGTAACTTTGATGAGCAGCAGGCTCGTGAACTGATAGAAACATACATCGGTAGTGTCGCATGTGTTGATAGTTTGGACTATTCGACCAAGGATATTCGTACCTTCTTTAAGGGTGAGAAGGTAAACCGCTTCGAAAGGCAGATGGAGACGCCGCAGGCCCAGACCACTCTGATTTGGAAGAATGACAATCTGGCCTATACGCTTGAGAACAAGGTGCTGCTTGATGCCGCCTCCCGTGTGCTCACCCGTATCTATCTGCGTACGATCCGTGAGGAGGAGAGTGCCGCCTATAATGTAGGTTGTGGTGGTACCATTGATAATTTCGGCGCAAAACCAGTTTTCTTCCTGACTGCGCAGGCTCCTACCAATCCTGACAAGCAGACGGTTGCTGAGGATCTGATGCTGAAGTATCTGAAGGAGTGCATAGAGAACATTGACGAGGCAGACCTGAATCCTGTAAAGGAGATCATGCTGAAGCAGGCAGAGGATGCTAACCGTGAGAATGGTCACTGGATGGATGTGCTGACAGAGTGGACTGCTGAGGGTGTTGACCTCCAGACTGACTATGCGCAGACCGTGAAGGCTCTGACACCGCAGAAGATTTCCGACTTCCTGCGTGAAATCGCCAATGCAGGAAACCGTGCTTCTATCGTGATGATGCCCGAGAAGTAATAAAAACACTTAAAATAGTAAGAAAATCCGTAATCAGTGTATGCTGATTACGGATTTTTATTTGTATCTTTGTCCCCACAAAAGCTACTATATGACAAAGGAACTCATTAAAGACAAGACTTTCGGCGGTGAGCGGCCCCTGTTCGCCACCCATGACCTCAGACTGGAGAACATCACCATCACAGACGGCGAGTCTGGCATTAAGCAGTGCCAGAACATAGAGTGCTATAACAGCAAGTTCTACGGCAAGTACCCGTGGTGGCACGTCGATGGTGCCTATATCGAGAACTGTTACTTTGCAGAAGGCTCGCGCTCGGCCATCTGGTACACCAACGACCTGGTGATGAAGAACTCGCGTATCGACGGGCCGAAGTTCTTCCGTGAGATGCGGAATCTCGAACTGGAGAACGTGGAGATCACCGATGCTGACGAGACGTTCTGGAAGGTGGACGGCATCAGAATCAAGAACGTGAAGTTGCATGGTGGTACCTATCCCTTTATGTTCTCTAAGAATATCTACGTGGATGGCCTGGAGAGCGACTCGAAATACGTGTTCCAGTACTGTCAGAATGTGGAGATACACCATGCCAATATCCTGACGAAGGATTCGTTCTGGGAGTGCGAGAACGTCACCATCTACGACTCCGTGCTTGACGGCGAGTATCTGGCCTGGCACTCGAAGAACGTCAGATTGGTGAATTGTCACTTGGCTGGTGAACAGTTGCTTTGCTATACGGAGAACCTCGTGTTGGAGAACTGCACCATCGATGCTGCTTGCGACCGTATGTTCGAGTATTCCACCGTTGAGGCCGATATCAAGGGACATATCGAGAACATCAAGAATCCGACTTCCGGACACATTATTGCCGATTCCATCGGTAGTATTACCATCGATGAGAACGTCCGCCAGCCGAACAACTGCATCATAGAGACAAGGAGATGAAATACGATTTTGATGAGTTCGTAGAGCGCAGGGGAACGAACTGCGTGAAATGGGATGAAAGTCCGTCAGACGATGTCATACCTCTGTGGGTAGCCGATATGGACTTCCGTGTAGCACCAGCCATCCAGAATGCTTTGGAGCAAAGGGTGGCACATGGTGTGTTTGGCTATAACATCGTGCCTGAGAGTTATTATGAAGCTGTCATCTCCTGGTTCCGTCGTCGTCACCAGTGGGAGATCCAGCGCCAGTGGATGCTCTATACTACGGCTGTCGTACCTGCCATGTCGTGTGTCATCAAGGCGCTGACGATGCCTGGCGAGAAGGTGCTCATCCTGTCGCCAGCCTATAACTGCTTTTTCTCCAGCATCAGGAACAATGGCTGCGAGGTACTCGAGTCGCCTTTGAAAGCCGTAGGCGACACCTTCGAAATCGACTGGAAAGACTTCGAGGCGAAATGTGCCGACGAGAAGACCACGCTCTTCCTGCTCTGTAACCCTCATAACCCCTCTGGGCGTGTTTGGACCCGTGACGAACTGCAACGGATGTATGACATCTGTCACCAGCATGGCGTGAAGGTGGCGAGCGACGAGATCCACTGCGAACTGATCATGCCAGGCCACCAGTTCGTGCCTTTTGGGACGGTCACTGATGACTGTGTCGTGATGAACTCGCCTTCGAAGAACTTCAATACCGCTGGTCTTCAGATAGCCAATATCATCTGTTCGCATCCCTCTTGGCGCCGACGTATCGACCGTGCCATCAATATCAATGAGGTGTGCGATGTGAATCCCTTCGGCATTGTGGCCCTTGAGGCTGCCTATAATGAGAGCGAAGACTGGATCGACGAACTGAACCAGTATCTCTGGGGAAATTACACCGTTTTGTGCGATTTCATCGAGAAGAATATCCCTCAGTGGAAGGTCTGCCGCCTCGAAGGGACTTATCTCCCTTGGGTGGATGTCTCAACGATGGGCATTACTTCACAGGAACTCTGTGACCACTTGCTCCGCGATGCTAAGGTCTGGATCAACCCTGGTACGATGTATGGCCCAAAGACAGGCGAGGGCTATGTCCGTCTGAACATAGCCACTCAGCGCAGTCGTTTGGTGGAAGCCCTTAACCGTGTGGTTAAGGCTTTGGAACATTCTTGATGCGGTTCTGATAGAAGTCGCGGAAGTCCGACCACTTATAGTAAGGATACTGTGTCGTGGGGACAGGCAGACTGGCCTCGCAGCCGTTCAACAGACATTTCAAAAGGATGTCGCTGCCCTTCTTGTCGCGGTAGAATACCAACTGGATGTTGCAGGCCTTGCAGGTCTCCCAGTTCTGGTAGATGTTCTTCACCTCGAAGGGATCCTCAGGATCCTTGTCGGCACCGTTGATGCCCATCAGCACGGTCAGCGGACCGATGCAGGTATCGTGGCCGAAGCGCAGGTCGGCGAGATGGTCGCTCTTGCCATTGATCACGGCATCGGCTTTCTTGATAAAGTCCTCTAAGATGGGGATCATCTCATACTGGGGACCGAACACCCACGAGTAACTGCCGAGATTTTCGCCTTCCCAACGATCTACGAGTTCCTCGTCTGTGAGAACGCCGTCCATCAGACCCTCATGGCCGATGCTGGGCAGCGAGCAGTAGAGGTTGATGAGGTTGCTGGCAATACGCTCTGCGCCAGGCAGACCTTCTGTACTGGTGAAGACGCGCGAGACAACCTTCTCATTGATCGAGTTGTCGAACTTAAACTGATCTTTGTTCTTCTCGTACTTGGGCTTCACGCCTTTGGGATAGTCATGCTTGATGGGGTTCTGTCTGTCACCGGGCACTACTCCGTCGAGGGTGAAGCGCGAGGACTGCTCACGGATCTCCAGCTCCGGGTTGCACTGCACGAGTTCCTGACAGAAGGCCGCCATGCTGATCACGCAACGGCCTGACAACGAGGAAACAGCGGATACGTTTCCGCCTTTCTTGAAGACCTCGGGGAAGCGGTTATACATCGTGCGGGCGATGCCCTGATGCTGCTCCCAGCCCAATTGTGTCAGTTCGCTGGTACCTGTCAGGAGTTCATCCTTCACGGCCATATAACGGTCGTGGAAAGCCTCGCCTACAGGTGTCAACTGATGTTTCTCGTGGGCAGCGGCCAGTGTGGCGTCAAGAGCCTTATAGAGGAATTCCGTCCAGTAGTAGCGCGACCCGTGACGGGCGTAGTGACTGATGTAGAAGGGCTTGTAGCCTTTAGGCGCCTTTGTCAGTACGGTGGCCTCCTGCTGATAGGGGAAGTCATTGCCGTAGGCTTTCCTGGGGTTGGTCTTGAGTTGGTCAAGGGCGGGGATGCTCTGCGCTCCTGCCGTCAGGGTCAGGAGTGCCAGGGTCATGATGGTGAGTATTCTCTTCATAATGTTGGTTGTTTAGTTAATCAGGAAAATCTTGGTAAGACCATTGTAGGTAGCCTTAATAGTGGCTCGGCCCTCTACGATGGGACTGATCTCGAACTTCACCTCTGGATTCTCTGAAATAGCCGTGAGTTTCGAGTTGTCGCTGAGTTTGCCATACACCTGATAGCGGGTCTGGTCTGTATAGCCGTTCAGATTGGTGAATCGGATGGGGGTGGTGGGCATCACGAGAGGCTGGTCATCGGTCAGGATCTGTACCGTGGGTACTGCGGGAGCCTCAAAGATGGTGTCACCCTTCGAGAAACCGATACCGTGGAGGTCGAAGAGACCACGGGGTCGCTGCGGACCGCGCGGAGCACCCCATCGAGGACGCTCTGGTTCCTTGATGTCAGGTCCTTCGGCCACGAGGTAGATGGCATGCTTACCCGTAAGACCCTCTACGGCCGGTACGGGCTGCTGGTACATCATGGCAGCCCTTGGGGCATCGACGGGGATGTCAAACACAGCGATTTCATCGCCTTTCCAGGGGTCGTCAATCTTCACGTGGATCTTAAAGGCGCCCTCAATGGTGGGTGTCAGATTCAGACTGAGCATCGTGTTGTCGCCGGCCTTGGTGCCCTCGAAGGCCTTCAGGCCCTTCGTGCCGGCAGCCAGACCGCCGAAGCCGAAATACTTAAAGCCGACGATACCGCCGTTGGTGATACCGGCCAGGTCCATCGAGTTGTTCCAGATATCGTGGTTGTCCTGCATCCACTCGTTGCTATTGGTGCCACCCGTCCAGAAACAAGCAATACCTGCTGAGTAATACTGATAGGGAGGCAGTCCGAAGATCTGGAAGCCCTCACTCGTCACCTCGGCGCCCGTATAGATGTTGCCGTCGGAGGCCTTCGCCGTCCACTCATTATCCTTGGCATAAGGGTCGTAGCCGGTGATCTTCACTACACCGCCCTTGGCCACAGGTTTCTTGTCCCACGTGATCTTCACTGGGGCCACCATAGGCTGACGGGCAAAGCCAAAGCCGCGAGGAGGCCGATGGTAGAACACATACCACTGGCCGTTGATCTCCTGCAGAGAGCCGTGAGTATTATGTCCGGCATTGGTGGTGATCAGTTGCGAACCGTTCTCACCCGTCACCACACCACGCGAATCCACCAGTACACCGCCAGAACGCCAGGGACCGAGGGGCGAGTCACCGAAGGCATAGCGTAGGGCGGAGTTCGTATTGCCGAGACCGTATTCCTTGCCGCTGTAGCCGCTGAACACCATCACATACTTATTACCTACCTGACGGATTGAGGAGGCTTCGAAGAAATTGAAGTCGAGCGGGTTCTGTCCCTCATAAAGGGCCTTGTACTCGCTGCCCTCTCTGTCGAGCAGACGACCGTCGGCACTGCTGGCGGGGATGAAGGGATCGATCAGTTCCGTGCCTTCGCGCTGGGAGTACATCGTGTTCTGATCCAACTCACAGGCCGTGGAGTGCTGGAAACCGTAGAACACATAGGCACGGAAGCCCTTGTCGTAGTCCTTATCTTTCTTGTCGGTGATGTTCTCGATAAACACCGAGGGGTCGAAGTCGATAAGTGAGCCTGGCACGCACTGACGACCGTCTTCCGTCAGGTTGATGGGAGTGAAGGGGCCGTTCGGACGGTCACCCTTACATACCATGGCTACGCGCCGCCACCCACGGGAGTGGGGGTAGAGGTAATAGGTTTTCTTGCCTGTCGCCCTGTCCTTTACTTCCACCAGATCGGGGGCAAACATCGTGTCCCACTGGCCATCCACGTAATGCGTGAAGATGGGACCCTCGTCGCGCCATTGCGTGAGATCCTCGACGGGTGCCGACCACATGCGGATGTCACTGCCGCAGTAGGCCGTATAGTTCGTGTCGTGCGAGCCGATGATATAGGCGCGCAACTTACCGGGGTTATCGGGATCCTCAAACACACGGGGCTCACCGTCGGGCAGGTGTTCCCACAAGGGCAGATAGGGGTTCTGGGCGTTGGCCGAAAGGGCGGCCAACAACAGTAGGGGTAGCAAAAACAATCTTTTCTTCATGAGTAAGTTGGGTTTGTTGGTTTTAATTTCTGCGCAAAGTTAGCAAAAAAAACGGAAAATCGCCGCTATTCTCTTGTTTTTTTCATCTTTTCTACGTACCTTTGCACCCGAAAAGCACATGCCCTGATAGTTAAATGGATATAACAAGGCTCTCCTAAAGCTTAGTTCCGAGTTCGATTCTCGGTCGGGGTACTGGTGTGTTTTGTCAAGAAAACTTGCCATAAAAAGTGCTCCCCGTTTTGCTCGAAATAGAAGGAATAAAGGGGCTTCTCCTATGCGATGTTGGCAGGGGGTGGCACTTTAGAGTGACGCAGATAGGACTAAGGAACTGTCCCAATGGTTTGAACGAGTGATGGAGATAATCCCTATACCCCCATAGCAATTATTCCTTTCAGTCGTGGAAGCCATTTGAACGCCTCTTAGAAGGTATTTGAAGCACTAATAACTGACTGGGGTAGCCCACGCAGATCCCATCATCAGCATAACGTTCACATAACCAGTGGATTACAAAAAACACCCCAAATTCGCCTATTTGTAGTCTCTTGTCCGTCTGGGTGAAAATACGAAAGTTATGGAGTGCAGATTGTAAACTTTTTGTCAAATCAATTTGTCATCACTTATTGAATCGAACTGCATTTCTCTCGCTGCATTCAATACATTTTTTAGCCGTTTTCTTATAACTTATCCGCTTTTTTTGTATATTTGCAGCAGAATTCTAAACACAAATAAAACTAACTGATAATCATTTTTAATATTTGTAATTATGAATAAGAGTATGAGATTTTTTGTGATGGCGATGGTTTTCTCGATGGGTGTTGCGCCTGCTATGGCACAGCAAGAAGAATCGGCCATCGAGAAGGAAGCGCGGTTGACAAAGGCTGCCGATGAGGCTCCTCAGGATTGGCAGAAGCAGTCTGATGCCGCAAAGTTTTTTATTGAGACTGGTGATTCAACCAAAGTGACACAGGCTGAGAAGTATGCGACACGTGCCCTCGAGATTGCCCAGGCGCAGACCGAGAAGCGTGACACCATCCTCGGAAAGTCGCTTGAGATGATGTCTTACATTGGCGGAGCCCAGAAGAATTTCGATAAGATGATCGGTTACTACGACATGGCTATTCGCGCATACATGGATGAGCTGGGTTATCAGAATGCCGCCATCCCACCGCGTATTGCTTTTCTGGGTTCCCATAAGCTCCTGTTGGGTATGGTAGGCATATATGGCTATGGCGATGTGGATGCAGTGAAGTCACTGCGTGAGGCCTTCTTGCTGAATGCGCAACTGCCTGAGGACCAGCGTGCCGAAAGCATAGAGGAGGCAAAGACCGTCTATGCCATGGCTCACGAGCTACTGATGTTCGAACAGAAGAGGATGATGAAGGACAAGGTGTGGCAGTGGACTAATACTGCTGATGGCAAGACCTATATCCTTGTAGGCTTTGACGACTGGACTCTGGAACAGCCTGAAGGCTTCTTTGCCACCATGTTCTACAATACCGAGAACGACGGGGGGGATTCTAAAGACGAGCGCCAAATGCTGATAATGGATGAGCAGGGCAACATCAGTGAGTTTCATGGGAAATTCGAATATAACCTCAGATTCAACATCAAGGGTAATACCTATCGGCTGGATGATTCAACCAACTTGCGCCTGATCACCATTTCCGACGAGCGTCGCCAGCAGATCATCGAGGCCCTCCGTGCGTATAAACAGAAGTGATTACCACTCCGAAAATAAGAATAATCAATCAATATTAACTGTTATGAATAAAATTAGATCTATTATTTTAGCAACGTTTGCCGTCGTGAGTATGTCTGCATCAGCTCAGGAGCCTTTTGGCACTGTCTATGTGCAGTACAATCCCAGTCTATTCGATTTGAATCAACTGATCGTAAGCCATGATGGTCATTCTGTATCAACATCTTACGATGCTATTTCATTAGGCTACAACTATGCCACGCCCATGTTTGGCATACCTCTATTTTTAGAGTTTGGAGGTGCAATTCAGTGGGGTTTTAAGTATAAGGATAATTACAAGACCAACATGTTGGCCTTGAAGATTCCCCTCAATGTCGTCTATTCAATCGATATCTCTGATAACTTCAGTATCCTGCCCTATGCAGGTGCCTATGGGCGTTTCAATCTCCTGGCAAAGACAAAGTATGATGAAAAACCCGAAAGCTATGATTGGTTCTCTGACGGTGATGCCAAGCGCTTCCAGATTGGATTGAATGCCGGTTGCAGATTCCGCATCAACCAATTCGCCATAGGTGCTGGTTATTACTATGACTTGATGAAGATCGAGGATCATACCCACTTTGAGGGCTTCGAACTTACTATCGGTATGGTGCTTTAATTCTTAAATATGATATACAGAAGAGGCTGCACTCAAACGGGTGCAGCCTCTTCTGTTATATATATTATAATAAGGTATAAACCTTACTTCTTCTTGGCGGGAGCAGCAGGCTCGTCGTCCTCCTTGATCGTGCGACCCAGTGTCAGGTAAGCCACGGGGGCAGCGATGAAGAGTGAAGACAGCGTACCGAAGATCACACCGAGGATCATGGCGAACGAGAACGAGCGGATGCTATCACCACCGAGGATGAAGATAGCCAACAGCACGATCAGGGTCGTCACAGAGG
>Ga0310690_10001855_pt1 | contig 36354 bp, 31 predicted proteins | sample AusTroGonzalo_MG_2_FD_207661 | JGI IMG/M metagenome (GOLD analysis project Ga0310690, IMG submission 207661) | Bovine rumen microbial communities from tropical cattle in Woodstock, Queensland, Australia - Gonzalo_04 (v2) (version 2) | ecosystem: Host-associated > Mammals > Digestive system >...
GATGATCAGTACACTCTTGGCCATCATCGTCATGTTCTTCGGCCTGGCCGTCACCGCCCGTCGTCTGCACGACACAGGCAGAAGCGCCTGGTGGGTGTACATCAGCTACGCCATAGGCATCGTGTACAATTTCCTGGCATCCACCTCGCCCGCTATCACCCAAGTGATGGAAGAGGCAAAGAGTGGTGGCCTGAGCAGTAAGACGATGGAGAAGATGATGACCGAAAATGCCGGAGACTTCACAACCTACGGACTCCTCGGCTTGTTGATGGCCATCTTCGCCCTCATCATCGTCATTATGTGCTGCATGGACAGCAAATCGGCTCCCAACAAGTACGGCCAATCACCCAAATACGTCTACGAAGAATAGCACATGGGAAAAGGCAAGCTGGCGAAATTCGCCGACATGGAGACCTATGAGAACGTGTTCCAGTACCCTTATTCGGTAGTGGAACATGTTCCCTTTGAGATGCAGGGTCACTGGCATGAACAGTATTTCCACAACCAGAATCCCATTGTCTTGGAACTGGGCTGTGGCAAGGGTGAATATACCGTAGAACTGGCGAAGCGGTATCCTGACATCAACTTCATCGGCGTCGACATCAAGGGAGCCCGCATGTGGACAGGTGCCACCCAGGCTCTCAACGAAGGTCTGAAGAATGTCGCCTTCCTCCGCACGAACATCGAGATCATCGAGCGTTTCTTTGCCGAAGACGAGGTACAGGAAATCTGGCTTACCTTCTCCGACCCTCAGATGAAGAATCCCCGCAAGCGTCTCACGTCGACCTATTTCATGGAGCGTTATCGCAAGTTCCTCGTCGACGGGGGTATCATCCATTTGAAAACCGACTCCAACTTCCTATTTACCTACACCACGTATATGGTGGGGCATAACAACCTGCCCATCCTCCTGAGAACGACCGATTTATATTCGGAATACTCAGACGACCCTGAGAACTCGGATTTCTCCGAAGCCGCATCTATCCAAACCTACTACGAATCCATGTGGATTGCCCGTGGTCTGAACATCAAATACATGAAATGGCAACTGCCCCGCAATGGTAAACTGACAGAGCCGGATGTCGAGATCGAACTCGACGACTACCGCTCCTACCACCGCTCGAAGCGCAGCAGCCTTGAAAAAGCAAAATAGAACCATTATGAAAAGACTACTTACCATCGCCCTGGCAGCACTCCCCCTGCTTGCCTTCGCACAAGTTTCAAAGAATGTGACGGTAGATTCCGTCGGACTGCTCTCGAAACAGATCCAGAACGACGAGAAGTTCAAAATCTCTGAGTTGAAAGTCAGCGGCCCCCTCAACAGCGCCGATGTCAAACTGCTCCAGCAGATTGTCAATCGCAGCAAGGCCAACGAGAAGAAAGGTGAATGCCTGGTTACCAGTGTCGACATCTCCGAGGCCGTCTTCACAGAAGGTAAGGAGGCCAAGGCCACCAACAAACTGCCAAGTGGTCTTTTCTCTGGTGCCAAACAACTGCTGAAGGTCACCCTGCCGCAGGGCATCACCCACATCAGCAAGAGTTGTTTCGACGGCTGTGCCGCTTTGCCTGAGATACAGATTCCTGAGAGTGTGACCACTATCGAGAACCAAGCCTTCCAAGGCTGTGAGCGTCTCGCTGCCATCACTATCCCTCAGAATGTGACGACCATTGGCGACGAGGCCTTCGAGAACTGCAAGGCCATCACCAGCGTCGAGATTCCTGAGAATGTCAGCGACCTGGGCTCACAGGCTTTCAACGGTTGCAAGGCCCTGGCAAGTGTCAACATTCTCGGCAAGGTCAAGAAGATTGGTAATGCCGCCTTCAAAGGTTGCGAGGCCCTCACCAGCATCAGTTTCCCCGAGAGCGTGAAATCCATCGGCAACGATGCCTTCCGCGATTGCAAGAGTCTTGAGAAGATCGACCTGCCCGATGATGTCGACGAGATAGGTAACTCCGCCTTTGAGGACTGCAACAACCTCAAGGCCATCGAGATGTCGAAAGTCAGCAAGATCGGCAGCAATGCCTTCGAAGACTGTAAGAACCTCGATACCGTCACGCTCGACCAGATTTCTAAACTCGGCAGTGGCGTGTTCAAGAATTGTTCATCCCTTACCAGCGTCAGTCTCCAGGGAAGCCTCAGCGAGATTGGTTCCAACACCTTCCTTGGCTGCACCAACCTCAACAGCATCAGCATCCCCTCTGGTGTCAAGACCATTGGCAGCAGCGCTTTTGAGAAATGTCGCAGTCTGGCAGAGATAGAGTTACCGTCTGCCCTGACGAAAATCGGCGCCGATGCCTTTGCCGACTGTTCCAGCCTGCGTCAGGCCATCATCCCCAACCTGGTGAAATCGCTTGGCAGCAGTGCCTTCGAAGGTTGCTCCGTACTCGACAGCGTGGCCATCAACGGCTTCATTCCTGAGATAGAGAGCAAGACCTTCTATAAATGCAATGCCCTGCGAGGCATCAGCCTGCCTAACACGATCAAGAAGATAGGCACCAAGGCCTTTCAGGAGTGTACGGCCCTGCGCAGCATCGAGCTTCCCGTGGCCCTCACCAGCATTGGCGACGACGCCTTTGAGAAATGCAGCTCCCTGGAGAGCATCACGATTCCCATCGCCGTCACCAGCATCGGCAGCGACGCCTTCTACGAGTGTACCATGCTCAACAAGGTGGAATTGCCCGTCGCCCTGAAGAAGATTGGCGGCGAGGCTTTTGCCAAGTGTCCGTCACTGCGTGACGTCATCCTAAACAGTCCCGCACCTCCAGCCATCTCAAAGAGCACGTTCAAGGATGTGGTCAGCTGCTCTTTCTGGCTGCCGAAGAACAGCAAGACGCTCTATATGGCCAACAAGGAGTGGGTAAAAGTCTACGTACTCAAAGAAAAAGAATAATATGACCTTATATCCCCAGATGATCATCGACGCGCTGGCTACAGTCACGTATGCCGGCACGAAGAAAAACCTCGTCGAGAGCGGTATGGTGGCCGATACGCCTGCCGTTGCCGCCCCCTCAGCAGAGGGAGACCCTTGGCGCGTAAAAGTCGTGCTCGAATTCCCACGCGATACCGACCCTTTCCTGAAATCCACTGTCAAGGCCACTGAAGCCGCCATCAAATATCATTGTGGTAAGGATGTCGAGGTCGAGATCATCACAGAATTCAAATCCGCTCCCCGTCCTGAGGTGGGCCAGCAGCTGCCAGGCGTCAAGAACATCATCGCCGTCAGCAGCGGCAAGGGTGGCGTGGGCAAGTCGACCGTCTCTGCCAACCTCGCCATCGCCCTCGCCCGCCTAGGCTATAAAGTAGGCCTGCTCGATACGGATATCTTTGGCCCGTCGATGCCCAAGATGTTCAATGTCGAAAACGAGCGTCCTTACGCCATCAAGAAAGACGGTCGCGACCTCATTGTCCCCATCGAGCAATACGGTGTCAAGCTCCTGTCAATCGGTTTCTTCGTCTCCCCCACCACTGCCACCCTCTGGCGCGGTGGCATGGCCACGAGTGCCCTGAAACAGCTCATTGCCGATGCCGACTGGGGCGAACTCGACTATTTCATCCTCGACACGCCGCCAGGCACCAGCGACATCCATCTCACCCTCCTGCAGACATTACCCATCACGGGCGCCGTCATCGTTTCGACGCCTCAGCAAGTGGCCCTCGCCGATGCCCGCAAGGGTATCGACATGTACCGCAACGAAAAGGTGAATGTGCCCATCCTCGGCCTCATCGAGAACATGGCGTGGTTCACCCCTGCCGAACTGCCTGAGAACAAGTATTACATCTTTGGCAAGGAGGGTTGCAAGCAGTTGGCCGAAGAGATGAACGTGCCCCTGCTGGCCCAGATTCCTCTCGTACAGAGCATATGCGATAATGGCGACAACGGTACCCCTGCCGCCTTGAGCAGCGACACCGCCACTGGCCTCGCCTTTATCAATCTGGCGCAGGCCGTTGTGACAGTTGTCAACCGCCGCAACAAAGAGCAGCCGCAGACCAAGATCGTCGGTACGAAATAAAAAAGATAATTATCTTTGGCCCATGCTGACTGAAAAGACCATGGAGAAGCTGCGAATTCTCGCAGAGTCGGCAAAGTACGATGTATCGTGCTCGTCGAGCGGCACCGTGCGTAAAGGGAAGCAGGGCATGGTTGGTTCTACCGTCGGTGGCGTGGGCATCTGCCACTCCTTTGCCGATGACGGGCGTTGCATCTCGCTGCTGAAAGTCATGCTGACCAATTATTGCATGTACGACTGCGCCTACTGCATCAACCGCCGTTCAAACGATATCAAGCGCGCCACGCTCTCTGTCAGCGAGCTCGAGGAGATTACGATGGAGTTCTACCGCCGTAACTATATTGAGGGACTGTTCCTGAGTAGTGGCGTCGTGCGCAATCCCGACTACACCATGGAACGCCTGACGGCCATCGCCCGCGATCTTCGCCTGGTACACCGCTTTAATGGCTATATCCACCTGAAGAGCATCCCGGGCTGTTCGCAGGAGCTGCTGAATGAAGCCGGTCGTTATGCCGATCGTATGAGCGTGAACATCGAGATTCCCAAGGAGGAGTCATTGAAACTGCTCGCGCCCGAGAAAGACCACAAGAGTGTGTTCCAGCCGATGAAGCTGATCCAACAAGGGGTATTGGAGAACAAGGAAGATCGTCGCAAATACCGTCACGTTCCCCGTTTTGTGCCTGCCGGGCAGTCCACGCAGATGATTGTGGGCGCCACGAAAGAGACGGATAAGGACATCCTATCGATGTCGTCGATGCTCTACGGCCAGCCCACTATGCGACGTGTCTATTACTCCGGCTACGTCAGTGTCAATACCTATGATCCGCGACTGCCCGTCCTCAAACAACCGCCCCTGGTGCGTGAGAACCGTCTGTACCAGGCTGACTGGCTGATGCGCTTCTATCATTTCAAGGTGGAGGAGATTGTCGACGACCTGCATGCCAACCTCGACTTGGAGGTTGACCCCAAACTGGCCTGGGCCTTACGCCATCCGGAGGCCTTCCCTATAGATATCAACACGGCCGACTACGAGCAGTTGCTTCGGGTGCCAGGCCTTGGTACCAAGTCGGCATGGCTCATCGTGAATTCGCGACGTTTCAACCGTCTTACCTCCTATGACCTGAAGAAGATGGGCGTGGTCATGAAAAAGGCGAAATACTTCATCACCTGCCACGAACTGGCTTCGACCTATTCCACACCCATCATCGGCATCAACGAACTCCGTCCTGAGCGCCTTCGTCCCTTGCTGATTTCCAAGGCTCAACAGAAGCGAGCTGCTGAAGAGCAACAACTCAAACTCGACTTCGGCGAATGACAGTCTATACGTTTGACGGAACGATGGATGGGCTCCTGACGGCCGTATTCGATGCCTTCGCCCTGCATAATGAGCCTGAGCAGTTGATGAAAACAGGCGATACCCTACCCCTGTTCTGCGAACAAACCTACCATGTGACAACCGACGAGGAAAAGGCTCAGCGTGTCTGGGCCGGCTTGGAGAAACGGCTGACACGAGAGGCCATGAAGCTCATCTCCGTCAGTTGGCTGTCTGAATTACCCGAGCTACCCACACCGTTGTTCCAATACATCTGTAAGGTCTTCCGCCAGGGTGATGTCTCCAAGAATTTCGCCGACCCCGACGTGCTGGCGGTCACTAATATCGCCCGTCGTGTGCTGCACGAACAGCTTCGCATGAAGCAGTTCATCCGTTTCCAGAAAGCGAAAGACGGCACCTACCTCGCTGTTGTCAGTCCAGACCACGATGTGCTGCCGATCATTACGGATCATTTCTGTGACCGCTTCAACGATCAGTCCTGGCTCATCTACGATGCCCATCGCCATTACGGTTTCTATTATCATGACCGGAAAGTCATCCGCATCACGTTTGAAGATGAGGCCTCCGTGCCCTTCAGCCTCGCCAACGGCAAACTGAATGAAGAAGTCCTCAGTAGCGACGACCAGTTGTTGCAGAATCTCTGGCGCACCTATTTCAAAGCCATCTGCATCAAGGAACGCATGAATCCTCGTAAGCAACTCAGCGATATGCCACGCCGCTATTGGAAATACATGACAGAGAAACAATAAAAATATAGAAAAGTCAGAAAACCTTGTAACAAACTGTCGCAAAGTCTCGTTTACATGGATAGAAGGACTCATCGATGACACTTTAACAGTCAAGAATTAAAAAGTAAAAGTTATGAATAGTATTTTTAAAATGAATAGTCCGAAAGAGACTATGAAGAAGTTGGCCGTTTGTGCCGTAGTGACATTGATTTCTCTTGGTGGTTATGCGCAAAGCAAGGACTTTGAGAAGCTGTCAAAAATCAAGGATGTGGAATTTGTTCATATCGACAAGAACATGATCCGTCTGGCAGCTGCAAACGGCGAACCCCTTTCAGTTGGCGAAAACATCGTCGTCGGCAAGGGAAACGATGATATTGTTCAGAAGATTGACGACATCATGGTTTTCTCTTGCGAGAAGGCAGCAGCAATCGAGAAGCTGAAGAAGTCGGCCCAAAAACTGCTCAAGGGCAACAAATGGCAATCGCTGATCGACATGAAGAACGATGATGGTGAGACGGTGAAAATCTGTCAGGCCAAAGAGGGCGACCAGATTACAAACGTGGTCCTTGCTATAGAGGACGACGAAGCACAGCTGGTGATTATCAAGGGCGCACTCGACATCGCTCAGTTATTAAAGCAACAGGCCGAACAACAGCAACAATAACACAGATGGACGCACGGGAGTTCAAGCAGCGGTTCATGCCTCACCACAGGCTGCTCTATCGGGTGGCTTATCACCTGACGGGGAACGCGCAGGACGCAGAGGATCTGCTCCAGGACACCTACCTGAAGCTCTGGCAGAAGCGCGACGACCTGAAGGCTGAGACAACCGAGGCTTATCTCGTGACCCTGATGCGTAACCTTTTCCGCGACCAGCAGCGCTTGAAGCGTGTCGACACCTCCGCCGAGCTGAAGCAGATAGCGGAGTCGCCCGACGGACAGAGCCTCGACAGCCAGATCGATGCCCATGACGAGGCGTTGCAGATGGAAGGACTCATCCGCCAGCTCCCTGAACGCGACGGAAGAATCATCCGGATGCACCTGATGGAGGATTGCTCGTATGAAGAGATCGAACGCGACACCGGCCTTTCGCAAGGCAACATCCGTATTATCGTGATGCGGGCGAGACAGAGACTGAAACAACAATTCATAAAAATGACGAAGACATGGACGAACTGAACTATCAAGATTTAGAGCGAATCCCCATCCCCGATGGACTGGAGGAGCGTCTCTCGAAGAAAATAGACGAATGGGAGAAGGCGGAACAGCCAACCGCGCGCCAGTTCCGGTTGCCACGAGCCGTTCGCTATGTAGCCGCTGCTGCCAGCGTCGCCCTCGTCGTCGGAATCGGATTCCACTACCTCCGACCGAATGAGTCTGCTCCCTCCGCGGAGAATCTGGCCGAACAGGATACCTATCAGGACCCTGTGCTGGCACAGCAGGAAGCCGAACGCGCCCTCAATCTGCTTGCCCTCAACCTGAACAAGGGGATGGGCCATCTGGAAAAGGCAAAAGCCCTGAGTGACGAAACTGAGAATGCATTGGACAAACAACTAAAAGTATTGAAATAACATGAAACAGACAATCATAAGGATGCTGCTTTGTGCAGTGGTGATATTCGCCAGTCTCACCGCCAACGCACAGGTGAAGGCTTTCGAGAAATATGCCGACATGAAGGGTGTGAGCTACGTGTACATCTCTAAATATATGCTGGCCATGGCTGGCAAGAACGCCACACCGTCCATTCCGAAGGTAGATACCCAAACCCTGAAAAACAAGCTGACGGGCATCCAGATCATCCATTCAGAGAGTAAGGGGATGAGCAAGAAGCTGAAGGACGACGTCCAGGCCATTCTTGCAAAGGACAAGTATGAAGTGCTGATGCAGATGAATGAAGATGACAACAAAGTGAACATCTTCCATTCTGCCGGCAAGAAGCAGTCAGCAGTGGTCATGCTGGTAGAGGAGGACCATGAAGCGACGGTCATGGTATTCTCCGGCGATTTCACCGTCGACGATGTCATGAAAATGACACAGTAGAATTCTCGCGACGAACGCGCAAAAATCTAGAACTCATAACCGAGGTTTAGGAAGAAGTAGGGTTTCTTGGTGCGGTTGCTATAGCCGATGACGGCGCCGATAGGTCCGAACATCGTGTTGTAATAGTAACCGCCCTGAGCACCCAGCAAGGTACGGCGATCCAATAGTTCCTTCAGACGCTGGGACTGCTGGGCACCGGCCACGCGCAACAGCACATAGCTGCTACTACCGATGCGCTGCTGCGCCTGCAGTTGGGCAGCCACGAACTGATGGTCGACATACTCTATATTACCGATACCGGCAAAAGGCATCTGTTGTTCAACGTAGTGACCGAACCAGTCGCCACCGATGGTATTGCCGAAGACAGGCGGAATGATGCTGCCAAACAGCAAGCGCCCATAGAACGTGGGTTGCAAGGCAAAACGGCTGCCGATGGAGAACGACTTGCGCCAGTGGGCGCTGACCTCGCTCATGCCGGCCTTATCGTCGAGCTGGGCGAAATTATCCGTCAGGTAGGCATATTCCGCCTTGAAGCGTGAACCACGCGTAGGGAAATACCAGTCATCCTCGCTGTTGTAGTTCAGACGGGCGTGGTAACTGTAGAAATGTTCGTTCTCGAGTGTCACCTGCTTCGATGTTTCCGAGCCGAGTTTATTACGGTAGTGCATGAAGTCCCAACGCACTCCCATCTGCAGGTTGAAGTGGCGCAGATCGAAGTGTACGGGCAGGAACTCGGCCTGGAACTGGTTGTAGCGGATATTGTAGTCGAGGTCGCCATCCATATAGATGTCCACGTCGTTGCGCCGGAACGAGTAACTGAACGTGGGACGGGTGAAGCTACGGGGGTGGATGGTGATCTCACCGCGAGCCATCATGCGCTTACCCAGTCGCAGCGTGAAGTCGGTATTGATGGGGATAGCCGTCTTCAGCGGGATGTCGAGGCCCAGTTGCACAGCAGCATATTCCTCCGAGTCGAAGCGTGCGCCGGCACGCAACTGCACCGACTTGCGTTCGCCTGCCGAGAGGGTCACACGCACACCATCGGCCTCCTCCCAGGTCTTACCCACCCTATTAAAATGCTCAAGGTTCCTTAACGATGGCTTAGGCAATTTCACGGGCACCAGCTGACATTCAGCCGTCTGATAGAACAGATCCACACGCATCGAGGTGGTGAGTTCCTGTTGCAGACGGGCATCAATGCTGTCGTGGCCGTTGAGGAGGGCTTCCGTACTTTTCAGATGAAACTTCTGGCGCAGGAAACGCTCGTCCTGCGGTGTTATATTCTCAAACTTATATTCCAGGACGCGGTGTTTCTCGGTCATCACCTCCGGTCGCAAGGGATGCAGCACCTTGAAGGTGGTATCCACAGGGATGCCGATGCGCTTCTTCAGGGCGATGATGTCATCCCAGTGGCGCATGGCCTCCTCCTGACCACGGCGGATGAGCGTGTCGATGGCAGCCTGCGAGAAACTGGCCGAGCCATAGCCCTTTGTATCAACTTGCAGGTGCAGGTCGGTAATGGCGAGGTTCTCTTCAACCTTGTTCTTACAGTTCACGTCGATGATCTGACTGAGGATACTCATCGTACCGTCTAAGTCCTCTGCCTCTTTCGGTGCACCCTGCACGGTGACGCCAATGATAATATCAGCTCCCATCTCACGGGCGAGATCGGCTGGATAGTTATTCTTCAAGCCACCATCCACCAGCACCTTCTTGCCGATTCTGACAGGCGAGAAGGCAGCGGGTATGGCCATCGAGGCACGCATGGCCTTTGGCAGCCGTCCGCTGTGGAAATCCACCTCGCTATTGTCAATGATGTCTGTCGCCACGCAGGCAAAGGGTATCGGTAGGTCGCGGGAGAAGTCGAGCGAGTCGGTGAAGCCCACACAGAGCTGGCCAAACAACTCGGCCAGATTCTTACCTTTGATGATACCACCGCCCTGCAGGTCACGCTTGCCGAAAGTCAGGCCCATATTGAGGAAGTAGGTGTTCTGCTTCTGCCGGTCGCTGATACTCTGGTGGCGCAGGTCCTCCTTGTCGGTGATGACGTAACTCCAGTCCTGCACCCTCACCATCGAGTCGAGCGAGTTGGCATTATAACCGATGGCATAGAGGCCGCCGATGATGCTGCCCATCGACGTACCGGTGACGATATCCACGGGGATGCCCGCCTTCTCCAGCACCTTCAGCACACCGATGTGGGCCATACCTTTCGCACCGCCGCCGCTGAGCACAACACCCACTTTTTTCCTCTTAACGCTGTCCGTCTGAGCGCCCATCATCGACAAGCAGGAAGCCATCATGATGGCCATACAGACTAAGATCTTTTTCATTTTGAATACGAATGGTTTAGTTTATTCCGATTGCAAAAATACGGATTATTTTGGAAAGTATCAAATCTTTACGCCATTTTTCAAACACTTGTGAAGCTGGATGGCGAGCATGGTGAGGTCATCGCTTTGCTCGGTGTCGCCAACGAATTGACGAACGGCAGCAGTCATTGTCTCTATCAGTGCCTCGGGAGAGCCTTCAAACGAAGAGATGACCTCAGCGACGCGCTTATCGCCGAAAAGAGCCTGCTGGGCATTCTCGGCCTCCGTCAGTCCGTCGGTATAGAGGAAGAGGATGGCGTCTTCAGCAAGGTCGACGGTCTGCTCCTCAAAACGCCAGTCAGGCATCGCGCCAACAGGCAGGTTGGGATTGCAGGGAAGCTGGGCACCCTGGACATAGGGGGCGTTATGGCCGGCATTGCAGTAGCGCAGGTGGCCTGTCTGCAGGTCGAGCACGCCGACGAACAGTGTGACAAACATACTGCTGTCGTTGCTATCGCTGATGGCATTGTTCATGGTCTCCACGATGTGGCCCGGCTCAGCGGTGTGAACGGCAATATTGCGGAACAGCGTACGACTGACGGCCATCACGAGCGAGGCCGGAACACCCTTACCCGACACATCGCCGATACAGAAGAACAGTTTTTCGTCGCGGATAAAGAAATCGTAGAGATCGCCGCCTACGGCCTTGGCAGGCTTCAAGACACCATAGAGCTCAATGTCGTCGCGCTCGGGGAACGGCGGGAACGTCTTGGGCAGCATCGACATCTGGATGCTGTGGGCCACGTTCAGCTCACTCTCTATCGAGGCCTTTGCGGCGGTGGATGCCTTCAGCTCTTCCACATACTGCTTCAGCGACTTCTGCATGGTACCGAATGAGTCGCGCAGCTGGGCAATCTCATCCTGATACATGAACGTCGGCAGCGGTGTATCGAAATGGCCCTGTGCCACTTCCTGGGCGGAGTCGGAAAGGAAGCGCAGCGGTTTGACAGCCCGCCGGATGCCATGACTCGTAAAGAAGAACATGAAGAGGCAGCCAATGAGCATGAAGAACAGAATCATGATACCAACCACGATGCCGTTAATGATGGTAAAGAACCGGTGTTGGGCCACGACCATGGTCCAACCTGTACTCGCGATCCGCTTAGAACTGATATAATAAACGGTATCATGCATCCTTACTCTCTTATATTTGATGCTGTCCTCGGTCATGACGGTCTTGAGCACTTCGCTGTCGAGTGTATCCGAGCCGGCAATCTTCTTGCCTTTGCTGTCAAGGATCTGGATGAAGAAAAGGGTTTCATCATCGTCGTCGTCAGGATCATCTGGGTCAGGCTCTAAGAGTGACAAATGCATAGTCCTCTGTTCCTCATCGGCAATTACTTGTTCAATCCAGTTAAGGTTCAGGTCAATGCCATAGACGCCCACCTTGCGACCTTGGCGGTCGAAGACGGGTGTGACGTAGGTGCTTAAGACACGCTTCCCACCCTCATTGTCAAGATAGGGATCGGTCAGATAGCCCTCTCCTCGCGCTAAGTTGAGTCCTTTCAAGTACCACGCCTGGCTGTGATAGTCGTGCTGTGCCGACCCGATCTGTTCACGCTCGACATGGGTGCTGTCGACAAACCTCACATAGGGCTCGAACCATCGGCCCTGACCGGGGAAATAGTCGGGTTCGAAACCGATGCCACAGCCCAGATAGCGGTTGTTGAACCGCAATTCGTGCTCCATGGCTTTGCACAGCATCTCGGGGTTGTCGAGATTCTCCTCGAACTCGGCCACATTGTTCGTTGCCGTGATTTCCACGCCACTCAGCATAGTTGTCAATTTACCGTCTATCCCGTCGATGATGTATTGGGATCGTGTTTCGCTCTCAAGACTCGAAATGGTCATATCGAACCAGAACACGGCTACAATGACAAACACATTGAAGAGCACCATAATCAGGATGACGCGCCAAGTGATGCGACGTGATAACTTACTCTTGCTCATTTTTATAGGCAAATGTTATTTATAATTTTAATCATAATCTCATTCCAAGGGAGACGCGAGCGCGCCATTTATTCTGGTTGACCACCACCACATCGTCGTCGAAGACGGAATTGTTCATCACGAGGGTGGCTCCTGCGAAGTAACGGGGTGAGAAGTTATAGACAACGGCAGCACGTTCGTTGAAGATCATGTTGAAGCGCATGTGCCGGGCCTTCTTCTCTTCGCCGTTCACAGTCATCTTGTTGCGGTTATAGATGACAAAGGTGGGCAGCATGGAGAAGTGGAGTAGCCATTTCTGGCCGAGCACCCAGTTGTAGCCGTAACCGCCACCGATACCGACATGGCCGACATCGATGCTGACGTCGGGGGCATTCGGGTTTCTGGCTTTCAGCTCGTCACTCGTCTCGATGAGGCCTCCCTGATAGCTGATGCCCGCGAGCCACGAGCCTGCCGAGCGGCGCTGGATGTAGCTCTGGGTGAAAGCGGCAGGGAAGGAAAAGCGACGATGATTGAAGGCGTAGTAGCCTGCCAGGTTGACAACTTTCATCGAAAGGTCACCCGACTCCAGGGTCTGCACCCCACGATCTTCACGGTCGATGTCGCCTGCCAGCGATTCCGACCGCTGATAGCTGAAATCGAGGCTGATGCGGCTGCTGTAGTAATTGAGGTTGAACTCATAATCCTTGTAGATGCCCTTCCATTTGGCGGGGTTCACGGCCATTCCGATGCCTATTCCACGGTAGTTGCCAGCCACGGAGAACGTAGTCTTATGGCTGGTTTTAAGGTCCGCCCTCGAATAGATGCCGTTCACGGTTCCCCTCGCATGGAAATCGTTTCCGGTCTGGTTCAGCCTCACCTTCAACGTCAGCTTGCCTTCGGGCCTGACGACATAGTTCGTATCGTAGGATGTACGGTAGTATCTGGCCGTGAGCGCACTGTCCACCTTTGCCCTCACCTGCTGGTCGTGGCTTTGGGCAGTGGCTTCCATCATGAAGCTACTACACATCATAACGATGGCGGACACAAGACAGACGTTCTTCATCATGGCTGGCAACGGTTATGGCAGGGGTGTTAACGGATAAACGATGTTGACGATAAAGATATTGGCAGCGAGGATGATGAGGTTCATCAAAAGACCGATGCGCATGAAGTCGCTGAAACGGTAACCGCCAGGGCCATAGACCAGCATGTGGGTGGGTGAGCCGATCGGTGTGGCGAAGCTGCTGCTGACACTGACCATCAGGGCAATGAGGAAGGGATAAGGCTCGTAGCCCAGCTTCTCGGCCGCCTCGTACATGATGGGGAAGAACATGGCACCCGCCGCCGTGTTCGAGATGAACTCGGTGATGAATGTGCCGACAAAGCAGATGGCCGCCATCACCACAATAGGATTCGTGCCGCAGACATCGAGGATGTTATAGGCCAACCGCTCGGCGATGCCCGTCTTCTGGATGGCCAATCCCAGTACCACCGATCCTGCAAACACCATGAGGATGTCCCAGTTGATGGCTTTCATGGCCTGGTTCGGACTACAGCAGCGGAACAGGAGCATGGCGGCAGCAGCCAGAAAAGCACACTGCAGGAGCGGCATCACGCTGAGGGCCGAGAGCACCACCATCGCAATCATGATCGCGGTGGAGATCAGGGTCTTCGTGCCGACATTGATCACCTCTTCGCCCTTCACCAGTCCATGGCTCTTTTCCAACTCCAAGATCTCCTTGATCTGTCCGGCAAAAATCAAGTGGTCGCCACCCATGATAAACTCGTTCTTGTTGATGGGAACCGCCACGTTGTCGAAGTGTCTCATCCGGATAAGCCGGCCACCCTTGACATCAAGCAGTCCGGCATAGCCGAGTGTCTCGCCGATAAACTTATTACTCGACGGCACCAGCATCTCGACAGTATACTCGGCGGTATCCTCGGAGTCGGATTCAGGCGCCTTACGGTCGGGCAGCAACCGGCGCATGGCAATGATAGAGAGCACACCGATAAAAAGACAGAACAGACCTGGTATCGTGGTCGCCAGCACATTCATCGACACACCCGTATAGTCGGCATAGAGTCCGGAGATAATCAGGTTAGGCGGGGTGCCAATCAAGGTACACACACCACCCATGCCTGAGGCGTAACTCAACGGGATCAGCAGTTTGGAGGGCGAGACACCCAGTTTCTTCGACCACATCTTGACGATACCCACAAAGAGGGCCACCACCGTCGTATTGCTCAGAAACGAGCTGAGGCCTGCCACAGGCAGCATCAGGTGGGCCACCGCCCCGGTATAGGTCTTAGGCTGTCCCAACAGGTGCTTGACAATCCATTGCAACACTCCCGTATGCGTCAGGCCTGCCACTACTACAAACAGTACACCGATGACGATCACCGAGGTGCTGCTGAAGCCCGAGAAGGCCTCTTTGGCATCAAGTACGCCAGTCACGTAGAGGACACCGATGGCACCCAGAAACACCAGGTCGGAACGCAGTTTGGTAAACAACAGCACGCTGAACATGGTCAGTACGGTGACAATGGTAATCCATGCGTGCAGGCTGAAGCCTAAGAATTCAATGGCATCCATTTTTTCAGGTTTTAATTATCAAGTAAGATTGACTGTGCCTGCTTGAGCATAGCGGCAGCCAGCATCTCGTTCGAATCATGTTTCCCATTGACAACGTCGTAGACATGGCGAAGACCGTCAACACCGCCGTTATGTTTCATCACGTAGATGAGGCAGAGGTTGAGCAGTCCGACACTTTCTGAGAGGATATCGAGATCGGTGACGGCCAATTGCGACAGGGCCAGCTGATAGGCATCGTCGCTATTGTTATCGATGAACTGCTGAACATCGTCAAGGGTTTCCAATCCGAACGATTCGAGCAGTGGCAGGAATCTCATCAGCGAGACGGGATAGATCTCCGCCTGGTTGACGGCGGCAATGCGCTGATTCAGTCGTTCGAAGGGATGCAGCTCTAGATAGCTGCGGAAGGAGTCGGTAGAGAGGGGCACATCGCTCAGCTGTCCCGACTTTACCAGCGCCTCCATCTGACGGCGGTATTCGGTCATGGTGATGCGCAGACGGCTGAACTCATCGTCAGCCAGCTCCAGCATGCCTGCCAACCGACTGAACTGTCGGACGAACTCTGGCGGCAGCTTGACTCTTCCCTTGTAACCGATGTCGTGTTCGATAGCCGACCAGGCATGCTGCAGGGCGGTGCGCATCTGGATCTCGAAAGGCATACGGGCCATCTCCTTGGGACAGTCGACATGCTGCTGGCCTTCCTTCAGCCGGCAGATATAATGAAGGGAACTGTAGCCGAAGCTCGTCACCTCATGAAGCTTGCGCTTGTCGACTGAGTTCTGCCAGTCAATATCGAAGAGATGCTTGACGATGACTGAAACCTTGTCGACATCGTCGGTATAGAAGGTGACAATGCGCAGGCCAACAAGGTCGGTGATATTCTCCAGACGGTGGTACTTATCGCCCTTCCGTTCCAGTTTACCGATCAGCGACTGCTCGGTCTTGACACGATATTCAATGGCATTGAGCTCGATACCCTGCTCCTTCAGTACACGACAGAGAAGGGCATACACCCCTTCTGCCAACTGTTCCAGTTGTGGTCGCAGTGTACAGAACTCACTGAGCAGGAGCTCGCCGAGAGGTGACAGGTTGCTCATTTGAATTCGAAGAGGTTGGTGAAGCCTGTCATGGCGAAGATCTGCCGCAGGTCATCATTAAGCCCGCTGATGTACACATGACACCCCTTAGGCTTCGAACTCTTCAATAAGGCCAGCAGGATACGCAGACCGCTTGACGAGATATACTCGAGTTTGGTGCAGTCGATGATGATGTCCTGATTCTCACACTCATAGAGCGGTTGAAGGGCTTTCTCAGTGTCGGCAGCGACATTGGTATCAAGACGTCCTTCCAGTTTGGCAACCATATTGCCATCGATTTCTTGAATTGTAGTGTTCATTTTTCTATCTCGTTTTGTTGTTGATTGATAATCTTTCTCAGTGTCAGCACATTCTGGCCATCGACACGTTCGTAGTTGACGGAGTCCATCAGTTGTCGTACCAGATGGATACCTAAGCCGCCGATGGGGCGTTCCTCAAGCGAGAGGGTGGTGTCGGCATCAGCCTTGACGGTGGGATCGAAAGGCGAACCGCTATCGGTGATGATAAACTTCAACCGTACCTCATTCAACTGGGCCTGGATGCTGATGTCACCGTGAGTGCCTGACGGGTAGGCATAGTTCATGACATTGACAACGGCCTCCTCAATGGCAAGGTTCATCTGCATGGTAACATTCGCATTGAAGCCCACCGCCTCGCACACCTCGTCGACGAAGGCCGCGAGTCGCGGCACCTCGTGGGTATCGTTGGACAGCACAATAGACCGCTGCAGCCACTCATCGCGCTGCTGTTTGATGTATTGGATGGCAAGCATCGTCAGGTCGTCACTCTGCTGGGCACCGCCCACAAATGCGTGTACGGCATCGCTCATCCGTTTAATAAGCTGCTTCGGCGTCTGTTCCTGATTGGCCTGTGCCTCCACGGCTACCTGCTTCATACCACTCATCCTGAACTGTGCATGATCGGCATTTTCAGCCTCTGTCAATCCATCGGTATAGAGGAAGATGGTGGTGCCGGTGAGTATCTGGGCCTCCTGTGACACAAACTTCCATCCGGACATGGCAGCAACAGGGATGTTCGACTCTACGGGGAGCAGACCTACATTGGCACCTACGAGCAGCGGAGCATCATGGCCTGCGTTACAATAGCGCAGACGGCCTGTGGGCAGGTCGAGCACACCGACAAAGAGGGTGACGAACATGCTGGTCTCATTCATGTCGGACATCGACTCGTTCATCGACATGACAATACGGTCGGGCATCGACTCATGGGCTGAGACCGTCCTGAACAGCGAGCGGGTGACGGCCATCACCAATGAGGCCGGCACGCCTTTACCAGAGACATCGCCGATGCAGAAGAACAGTTTCTCGTTGCGGATGAAGAAGTCGAAGAGGTCGCCGCCAACCTCCTTAGCAGGTGTCAGTGAGCCGAACAGTTGCACATCATCACGGTCCGGGTAGGTGGGAAAGATCTTTGGCAACATGCCCTTCTGGATGGCGCTGGCCACATGCAACTCTCCCTCAATACGACCTTTCTGCTCGTTGACGGCTTTCAGCTCTTCCATTTGCTGGGCCAACGACTGTTGCATGGTGCTGAAAGAATTGTGCAGGTGCATCATCTCGTCCTTGGAGTGCACCTCTGGCAGTTCAGCCTGCAGGTTACCTTGAGCCACCTCGTCGACGGCGTGGGTGAAAAGTTCCAGTGGTCGTGTCAGGTGTCGTACGGCACGTCTCAGGATGAAGGTGAGCAACAGTAGCATGACCAGGATGATGGCTACCACGATGATACCCATGCGATTGGCAGCTTTGAAGAATTCCTTGCTGCTGCAGATGATGGCCATCGACCAGCCGTTACGATTGATGGGTTGGTAGAAAATGAAAGAGCTGCCGAAGCTGCCGGTTCTGATACGACGCATGTCGCTCTGTCCGTCCACCATATTATGTCCTATCTCCTCGAGCAGCGGGTCGCCATGAGCCTTGGCCCTTGTGAAGACCGTCTCGTTAAGCACCACCTTTTCGTCGGGATAGGTGATGAAGGTGCCGCTACGGCCGATGATGAAACTATAGGCATCGTCGTAGTAGTTCAGCGAGTCCATCATGCCAGACAGCCAGTCGAGTGACACATCGGCAGTCACAACGCCATAGAACGCCCCCTTCTCGTCATACAGCGGATAGCTGTAAGTGGTCATCGTCATCTCACCGCCACCCACATCACGGTAGGGCTCGCTCCAGTAGTCGTGCTTCAACAACTTGGGCATCGTATACCACTCCATGTCATGATACTCGTATGTTTCTGTTCCCAACTGCTTCGAACGGATGGTGTCACCGTCACGCCAACTGTAAGGCGAGAACCAACGGCCCTGCTCCGGATAGTAGTCAGGCTCGAAGGCAATGGCAGTGCCAACGATGGCAGGATTCGTCTCAAGCATCATACGGGTGATGCGATACATCTCCTCGCGTGGCGCATGGAGATAGAAACCGATCTCACCCACGTGATTCTTAACGGCGGTCTCCACGGCAATCAGCACCCCACCGATGCGTTGTTCCACATTGTCGAGGGTACTGCCTGCACGCAGTTTCTCTTCACGAAGAATGCCAGCGCGCACAAAAATAGTGGTCACAATGGCTGTGACGATCAGCACAACAGCTACTGCCAGAGTCACCCAAAGGCTGAGGCGAGCAGAAAACGAGTTCTGTGTATAAAAAGACTTCTGCATAACTTGATGATTTCGCCCATTGTTTAGGTTACGACCATATAATCGTTGCAAAGATATTAAAAAAAAACAAAACCACCAAAATTATTCGAAAACTTTTTAAATAACAGGTAGGATGTTTCGCAGAAATGTCAAAAGAGACTGCGCAGGAGGAACCATACCACGGGGATAAGGAGTGAGGGCAACAGGTTGAGCGTCTTGCAGTCCTTGAGGTTGAGGAGGCCGAGGCCACTGCCAGTAATCATCAGGCCTCCCACAATCAGGAGCTCTGCCATGAGAGCCTCGCTGATAGCCGTGCTGGAGATCTGGGCAATGACATAGAACATGCCCTGCCACATGAACAGCACGGGTGCGGCAAGCACCATGCCCAGACCATAGGTAGAGGCGAAGATGGTGCTACTGACGAAATCGAGTGTGGCATTGGTGAAGAGGAAAGTATGATCGTCCTTCAGGGCGGCGATGACGGGGCCCAGCATGGAGAGAGGGCCGATGCAATAGAGCAGAATGGCTGTGCTGAGGCCATCGCCAAGTTTGGCTTCGCCTTTACCTTTCGAGCGTTTATTGACTACGCGCTTGAAGCGCCCGTCGATGTCGAGGGCCGTACCAATGACACCCCCTATGGCCAAGGCCACGATAAAAAGCACAGGATACTGGCTCTTGGGCAGATTAGTGATGGTGGCGTTCAAGCCAATGGCCAAGGAGGCGAGACCCAAACCGGTATAAAGCGTTTCCTTGTATTTCTCCTTGATACCACGATTCAGCAGCGCGCCAATCAGGGAACCGGCGATAATGGTACAGGTGTTGACAATGGTTCCGATCATGTTAGCTTGCCGTATGTTTCTTCAGGGCGTTACGCACCTCACGCTTCTTGCGGAGATAGTCGAGGCGTTCCTGGGCATGACGCTGGGAAATACGGAGCTGATGGCCATAGACGAGGCAGGCTGCACCAAGGTAGGCAGCGACCTGAATCCAAAGGCAGCGCAACTCAAACGACACGTCACCAATCGAAGCGCCCATGCTGTTCAAACGGAGGTAAGCCCTGACACCGAAGGTGCTGGGGAAGAGCCACGACACACCCTGCAGATAGCCCGGGATAGAAGTCTGAGGCCAAGAGACACCTGTCAGGAACAACAGTGGCAAGGATACGAATACCATCAGCAGAATGACGTTCTCACGATAACGCACCAAACACGATACCGTCATGCCAAAGAATACGCAGGCCAGCAGATAGGGTATCATCAGTTGCAGCAGGTTCTGCCAGGGTGCCATATGGATGAAGCAGAAGAACTTCGGTACCGTCATCATAAGGTACGTGCTCATGACGGCATAAACCATCAGATAGCAGAGCGCCTTACCACTGACAATACGCCCTATGCCACCGTAGCAGGGATGGATGGGTACCAGATCACCGTAGCGGCTACGCTCACGGGCCGTTCCTGCAGCAAGACCAATGCCTAGGGCAAGGGTCTGTTGGATAATCAGCATCAACACGGCAGGCAACACAGCGGTGCCATAGCCGCCCTGCGGATTGAACATCGCCACCTCCTCAACATCGAGGGGACTGGCTGTTATCACGTCTTCGCGATTGGTATAGTTGCCAGAGAGCTTGGTCTGTATCTGGGCACCCATCTGCTGACTGACGGCCATCGCCGTCTGATAGATAGCCTTATAGGTGAGCATCAACGCCATGTCGCAATACACACTGATGGTGCCCTGCTGCATCCGGTTGAGGTTGGTGCCGAAATCCTCCGGGATATAGTAGATGCCCTTCACCACCTGACGGCTGATGAGCGACTGGGCGTCGTCGAGATCCTCAGCATAGTAGGCGACGTGCACATCGGCTGAGGCGTCACACATCCGTATGAACTGGCGCGACTGTTGGGAGTGGGACCTGTCGACCACCACCACAGGCACCTCATGGATCGTCTCATTATTGTATATCCACGAATAGAGCAAGGGATAGACGAGAGGCACCACGATGCAGAACAGCAGCACGCCCTCATCGCGGAGCACTTGCCGCAGCTCAAAACGCCACACGTAAGCGGCATCGTCAAGCCATTTTAATATGTTACGGTATATAGACATACGTCAGCATTGCATTTTTAATCTTACGGACGACGAACCAGGGCAATAGCGTGAAGGCGACGAGACCCACGAAATGGAACCACGCATCGATGAGCGGGAAGCCGTTGAACACCGTAATCTGATACATCATATAGTAATGGCGCAGTGGGAAGAGCCACGTGAGCGCCTGTATCGGCGTATCCATACCCATCACGGGGAAAGCGGAGCCTGCCAGCGAGAAGCCGAGCACACCCCACAGCGAACAGATACTCATCGACATGCGCAACGACGGCATCAGTCCGAATATGAAGATGCCGAAGCCGATGGAGGCAAACACCTGCAGCACAGCCAACAGGACGATTTTCCCCACACCCCCTTCATGAGCAAAGTGGAGCACATGGTAGATATAGAACTCATAGAAGAATATCAGCACGAGGAACACCAACGCCTGAGGCAGGAATTTGCCCAGTATCGCAACAATGATATTACCGTCGGCTTTCGCAATCCACTCCTTGCCACGATTGAATTTCAGTTCCATACCGAGGGAATAGGCCGAGATGAGGAACATGAAGAGCATCATCACACCAGGCACGAAAACGGCGGAGAGATACATATTGTAGTTACTCCAGGGATTGGCAATCTGATGGAGGTCGATGCGGACAGGCTGCAGAAAAGACTGTATCTGCTGAGGCGTAAAGCCCTTGGCACGCATCGTGGCCTGACCTACGGCAGCAGAGCCAAGCGTGGCGACGGTCTTCAGATCCTTCATCACCATGGAGCCTGCCGCAAGCGAAATATTACTATAATAAAATGATACCTTAGGACGACGGGCAGAGAGCAGATTGTCGGTCGTTCCCTTCGGGAAGTACAGAAATCCGTAGATCTCATTCTCCTGCATGGCATGACGGGCCTCAGCGACGGAAGCATAATGTGCCACCACCTGGGAACTCTGGAAACCGTCGAGACGACGCACCAGTGCCCGCGACGTGGAGGTGTTATCGAGATCGACCACACCCACCGGCATCTCCTGAGGCACGCCCTCATCCAACATCGTGGTGAAGAACAGCAGCGTCAGTATCGGGAACACGAGCATACAGCACAGGTAGATGGGATTCTTCACCAGAATCAACATCTCGCGCTTTGCAATCCGCCATATATTACAAAGGTATCTCACCTCTAAACTCCTACTTCTTAATAATCAGTGACATACCAGGACGGAGGCCATCGAGTTTCTCGACAGGACGAGCCTTCACCTCGAAGGTCTTCAGATCATACTGGCCATTGGCCTTCGTCGCTTTCCAAACGGCATACGAACCCTGATCCTTCAGGTAGTAGACCTTCATCTTGATATCCTGATTAAAGGCGGGCACAAAAGCGGTGAACTCAGAGCCGACCTTCATATCGTTCAACTGATCCTCACGCACATTGAACGTGCCCCACATATCGTCCATCACGGCAATCGACATGATGGGAGAACCTGTTCCCACGAGCTCGCCGACCTTCGGATAGACATCGGCCACCTCACCCTCTTTCTGGGCGATCTGAACCGTCTCGTGGATATACGAGTTGACTTCCTGCACGGCGCCCTTGGCACGGCCCACCTGCGCAGCAGCGGCCAATTTGTCCTCCATGCGGGCACCATTCACCGCCATGTCGTACTGGCTCTGGGCGGCTTTCATCTGCGCCTCCATGGCACGGTAGTTGGCATAGACCTCATCGCGCTTCTGGGCAGAGACCACACCCTCATCATACAGACGCTGGATGCGGTTGTACGACTTCTCTGCAATCTCGAAACCGGCCTTGGCCTGCTGGAGCACGGAGAAAGCACCCTGGATCTGCTCCTTACGGGCACCGTTCTGGGCCTTCAACTCAAGGGCGGCAGCGGCATTCTCTGCACTACGGGCTTGCTCCATCTTGGCACGCACCTCAGGGGCATCGAGGATAGCGAGCGTATCGCCAGCCTTCACATAGTCGCCCTCCTTGACACGGAGTTCGAGGATACGGCCAGGCACCTTGCTCGATACACGATACTCGGAGACCTCCACCTGACCCTGTATCACGTTGGGCTCACGGTCGAGGGCCAGGAAACCGATAAGAGCTACGATAATGACTACTGCGACAAATCCTGCTATGGCAAGCAGAATGTTGTTATGTTGACTTTTTGCACTCATAATGGTATTATTGTAATGTGCCGAGCGACTTCTGCAAGTCTACCTGGCTGAGTTTGACATCTATTTCTGCATCGATCTTCTGCGACTGCGCCTGCAACCAGGCTGTCTGGGCCTCCATCACGGTAGTCGGGGTGATGACGCCCTCCTTGAAGCCCAGATTGGCTGTACGGAGATTCTCCTCGGCACGGGCAATGTTCGACTGCGCCATGGTGAGCTTCTTATTGGCCTCGTTAACACGGAAGGTATTCTGGTTCACCTGCAGCTCGATCAGCTCACGGGCCTCCTCCAGTTCGAGGCTGGCGATGGTGGTAGCCCCCTTCGAGGCACGCACCTTATACATCACATCGCCCCAATTCCAAATAGGTACACGCACGAGAACGCCCACGTTCCAGAAACCGCCGAACTTACGCTGGAAACCGTTGAGCACATTGGGATTGCTGACGACATAGCCACCCGTCAGGGCCACCATCGGCAGATTGCCGGCTTTCAACACATTCGTCAGCTGTTGGGAGAGCTGCACACCGCTCTCGAGCATCTTCAGCTCAGGACGGTTGCCGACAGCCGTCTCCACATCCAGTTTCGGCGAGAGTTCCACAACGGCGATATTCTCAGCATCCTCGTCGGCCAGGATGATCTCCTCGGTAATGGGCAGGCCGATATTCTGGCAGAGCAGCATCTTCGAGAGCACCAGACCGTCGTCAACCTTCTGTAAGGTCATCTCAGCCTCGTTGAGCTTCACGTCGACAGACAGGCCGTCGCTCTTGGTGGCCACACCCTCGTCGATCATCCTGTGGACATCCGAACTAAGTTTCCTGATGAGGTCGAGATAGCCTGTGGCCAGCTTCTGCTTGTGCTTCAGCGAGACCACCTGCCAGTAGGCCTTGTCGATGTTGTAGATGGTGGCCTGCCTGCGGGCATCGGTAGAGTGCTGCTGCATCTCCTCGTTGATGTCGGCCATCTTGTTCATCGCAATCAGGCTTCCACCCATATAGACGGGCTGCACCACCATCACCGTTGCTGCAAAGAGGTTACGCGTGTCGGTATCGAGGGCATCCACCAGGTTTTCACCCAAACCGTTGAGTTTGGCAGCGATATTCTGGAGACCCTGACCCGTCATCTGATGAAGTCCGTCGAAGTTCAGGCCCATTGCACTCAGTACGGCTTTAATGTGCTGCATGGGCTCCGAACTGGCAATAGGGTTAAGTTCAGACTGGATATCGGCTACTGTCGTGGTACCAAGGTTGTTCAAGGTCGACTTCTGGTCGTCGCTGAGGAGTTCCAGCTGCTTGCTTGTGAATTGATAGGTACCGAGCGCACTCACGTGAGGCAAGTATTTGGTACGTGCCGACTTCCTGATGTTCGTCGCCACATCCTGCTTTACCTTCGAGATGCTCATCTGCTTGTTGTTGCGCAAAGCCATCGCCCGGCAACTGTCGAGTGACAGCAAGCGCTGCGCAGAAGTAGTGAACAGTGAAAAGTGAAAAGTGAAAAGTACCAGCAGTACTTTCACCCACCAGGTCACCCTCACACTCTGAAAAATTATATTTCCTTTCATTTCTTTTTTTCTTCTTCTCTCCTATTCAAAATTAAACGTTCTCGATCCGATCATGTTGCCATCGGCAAAGATCGACACACGGTACTGACCGCCCTCGAGCATCTGGGAGACGTTCCAGAACGTGGCCACGCTCACCTCCTCGCCTGTATATTCAATGGTTTTCTTCATGGAATATTCCAGGTTACGGTTCTCATAGGCGAACGAGCCGCCACCGCTGAGGGTGTTGCCGCCAGGATTCTGAATGCGCACGTAGATGGTACGATTACCATTCGAGGCCGTCACATTCTTCGTGATGGTGAAGTTCACCTGCATCTTCTTGGCATCCTTCAGTTTCTTGGTCGGTTTGTCACGTTTATTCAAAAGCGACAGACTGATATTCGTCGCGTCGAGTTGGGCAGCGATGGCCACCTTTTCTGAAAGCGAGGCCTTCTCGTTGCTCAAACCGGCAATCTGAGAGTTACGCTCCTGAAGAACCGCATTCACACGGCTATTCTCCTGTTTCAGACTCTCGTTCAGACGGTTCAGTGAGTCCACCTGGATGATATAGCTGCGGAGCACCTCACGCACCGTAGCGAGTTCTTTCTTCAGACGAGTGATCTCACGGGCATCGTCGGCCTTCACCTTCTTCAATTCCTCAAGAAGCTGCTGGGTCTTCATCTGCTCCTGCGTCAACTGCTCCACGATGGAGTCGTTGTTGATCTGCGTCTTCATCTCGCTGTATTGCAAGGCGAAGCGCTCGTATTCGTTTTCCATCTCCTGTTTGTCGAGTTCGGCCAACTCCCGCATATCGCGGTTCACCTGTTTCTGCTCTTCAAGGTTCATAAAAAGGTAAGCCAACCCGCCAATTAAGGCTAAAATCACTACAATCAGTGGTATCAGGACTTTCTTTTTCACAAGACTTCAGGGAATTAGTAAAAATTATTTAAACTCAAAAAGACTGGTGAATCCGGTAATCGTAAACACATCCTTCAAATCACTGCTCATACCTGTGATGCATACCTTGCTTCCCTTAGGCTTGGCAGCCTTCAGGACACCCAGAAACAGGCGCAGACCGCTAGAAGAGATAAATTCCAACTTCGAACAGTCGAACACAATATCTTTGCCATCACAATCGTAGAGAGGCTGCAGCTCTTTTTCGGTAGAAGCAGCTGCGGCTGTGTCAAGACGTCCCTCTAACACGGCAACTATGTTGCCGTCCTGCTGTAGAATTGTAGTTTTCATCATCTTATCATTCTTTTTCTTAAATTTTTCTGCAAAGTTAGAAAAAATACATCACGTTAGCCTATAGTTCAAAAACAATTATTGTTTTTTAACTTACATTTAAGAACAACTTTCGATTTATTTCGTATCTTTGCAACCAATTTACTGACGAAGATGACTGACATCATACTTTCCAGTTTCCTTAGCCTATTTGCATTATTTGGCAAGGAGGAAAACGTCGATGAGGCTCGGGCAAAAAGTTTGCTCGAGGATTATCTTCGTCATCATTTCGGCATCCGGAAAATCAACACTTACCTCGGGCTTTACTCCGATATGCGGGGTGTCTATGAGATGAGCGACGACCTGGACACCAAGACTGTTGTGGCCTCTATCTGCGACAATCTGCATGGTAAGATCCGTACCTCGGACGAGACCATGCTGCTGTTGCGTATCATGGAGTTCTGTGGGGTCAGAAACGGTCAGGTGCACCCTATGTTCAAGGTCATGGCCGAGAAGTTCAATGTGTCGGAACAGTTGTTCAACGACTTTGTCGACTTCGTCAGTGGCAAGGCCTCCGACCGTGTCGTGCTGCTCCAGCCCGAAGGCTTCGACGGACAGATCAAGACGCTGTTGCTGCCCACGACAGGCGCGCTGATCTTCACCTATAACGGCGACGACAGGGTGCTGCTAAACGATGTGCCCGTGCTCTCCGGTGCCTATCAGGTATGGCTGCAGAGCAGTGTGCTGAAAGGCAAGAACGGCCATCCCGTCTACTACTCCACCATCCTGGCCGAATACAACAAGAAGAGTGGCAAGGGCGAAGACGACAGTCAGCAGGTGGAATTCTGCGGACGCGACATCAATTTCCGCTTCCCCAACAGCGACAATGGCATGCACAACCTGAACTTCACCCTGCACAGCGGTGAGCTGCTGGCCATTATGGGCGGTTCAGGCACAGGCAAGACCACCCTGCTCTCCATCCTCAATGGCAGTCTGATTCCCCAGGAGGGTCATATCACCATCAATGGCCACGACATCTCCGAGCAGAAGGCCAAGGACCTGATAGGCTTCGTGCCACAGGACGACCTGCTCATCGAGGAACTGACGGTATACCAGAACCTCTACTATACGGCCAAGCTCTGTTTCGCCAGTCTGTCAGAGGAAGAAATCGACCGCCGTGTCATCAAAATCCTCAAGGACCTCGGCCTCGACAGTTCCAAGGACCTGAAAGTGGGTTCGGCCATCAACAAATATATCTCCGGCGGTCAGCGCAAGCGCCTGAACATCGCGCTGGAACTGATCCGCGAGCCTGCCGTGCTGTTCCTCGACGAGCCCACATCCGGTCTTTCGTCGGCAGATACGGAGAAGGTCATCAACCTGCTCAAGGAACAGACCTACAAGGGTAAACTGGTGGTGGTGAATATCCACCAGCCCTCAAGCGATGTCTATAAGCTCTTCGACCGTCTGTGGCTGCTGGACAAAGGTGGCTATCCCGTCTTCGACGGCAATCCCATCGAGGCCATCACCTATTTCAAGGAGGCGGCCAACTATGCCGATGCCGAGACGAGCGCCTGTCCCACCTGTGGCAATGTCAATCCGGAGATTGTGCTGAATATCATCGACGAGAAAGCCATCAACAACATGGGCGAGACATCCGACGCCCGTAAGATGACGCCTCAGGAGTGGCATGAACTCTACCTGAAAAACCAACCGGCATTTGCACAGCCCGACATCAGCGAGGTGCCTGCCTCCGACCTGAAGAAGCCAGGCCGACTAAGTCAGCTGGCCATCTTCCTCCGTCGGCTCTTCAAGACCAAGATCACCAATGTCCAATACCTCTGCATCGCGCTCCTCGAGGCTCCCGTCCTCGCGGTAGTCTGCGCCCTGCTCACCCGCTACGCCCCACCCGAGGGCTATACCGTCATGGACAATAAGAACCTGGTGAGCTATTTCTTCATGGCGGTCATCGTAGCCACCTTCATCGGCATGAGCGGCAGCGCCGAAGAGATCATCAAGGACCGCGCCCTACTGAAGCGCGAGAAATTCCTGCAGCTTTCCTATGGCAGCTATATCTGGTCGAAGATCATCTTCATGGCAGGCGTATCGCTGATACAGACCTTCCTTTTTATCCTCATCGGCAATACCATCATGGGGCTGCACGGTCTGTTTGGCACCTGGTGGCTCATCCTCTTCGCCACCGCCTTCCTGGCTAACCTCACAGGACTGATCCTCTCACAGTGTCTCAGTTCGATCGTGGCCATCTACATCAGCATTCCCATCCTGTTGATCCCCCAGATACTGCTCTGCGGCCTTGTGGTGAGTTTCTCCGACCTCACCCCCAAGAGCACCACAGGCAATGTGCCGCTCATCGGCGATGTGATTCCCTCGCGCTGGAGTTATGAGGCACTGGCTGTGACATCATTCACGGATAATGTCTATGAGAAGCCGTTCTTCGCGCTCGACAAGGCCCGACAGGAGAATCAGATCTATAATATGGGATTCCTTTATGAGTTGCAGTCACAGCTGGAGACGATGAATGACGAGAAGAAGCACGGCAAGACGATCGACCCCGCCCATCTCAAGGTGATCCGCACCAACCTGCCCATGCTCACTGCGTTCTGCGGGCTGGCACCCTATGCTGGCGACGACACCTACCAGTCGCTACATGACTACATGAAGGAGGCAGAGAAGATTCTGGCGAATCGCGGCAACGAGCTTACCCTCAAGAAGGACGCCATGATCTCTGCGCTGGTAAGGCAGCAAGGCAAGGAGGACTTCCTCGAACTGAAGAAGAATCACTTCAATATCAAGCTGGAGGAGTTTGTGACAGGTGCCGACCAGCGAAAGATGGTTGAGATAGTCGACGACCGTCTGGTGGCCCGCAGCGGCATCATTTATCTCACGCCACACAACAAATGCGGTCGCGCGCCGTTTTATAGTAGTGAGAAGATCCTGGGCAGCTGGCACATCAAGACGCTGTGGTTCAACCTGGGCGTTATCCTGCTGATGAGCATTATCGCCATCATCATGCTGTTGAGCGATGTCCCTGGGAAATATATGAGAAAAGATCAATGATTACATTATACAAACTTTATTAATAACAAAAAATTTAAACAAAATGAAGAAACTTACATTTTTCGCTGCTATCATTGCAGCAATGGCTTTCACCGCATGTGGAGGAAACAAGAGTGCACAAACCGCTGAAGCAACGGATTCTATCAAATCCTTCGAGCAGACACAGATTGAGGAGAAGATCAAGGTCGAACTCGACAGCCTCGCTGCTGAAGTTGGCAAGTTGAAGAGTCTGCCTATCGTACAGTCTGAGAACGGTATTCAGCTGACGGCTGAAGAGAAGCAGGTAAAGCCCGACTTCCTGCTGTCTCCCGCTGTAGCTGAGGAAGCCGCCACACTGGCTGAGAAGTATCGTATCCTGAGCGCCCTGAGCGTTGACAAGAAGATTGCAGCCCTCTATGACATGCCAACAGAGGAGTATGATCAGGCCATCAGCAAGCTGGCTGCCGACATCAACGATCCTTCGTTCAAGGCTATCGACGATGCCACTACCATCTTCGAGGCTGGTCAGAATCTCTATGACGCCATGAACGAGAACGGCCGTATCAACTACTTCTGGCAGCTGACAGGTGCTTCACTGGTGGAGGAGATCTATGTGCTCACCCAGAACACCGACAAGTTTATCGCTGCTTTTGACGATGACGCTGCTGCCAACGTTACTTTCCGTGTTGTACTGCTGTCTGACGCCATCTCTCGTCTGGCCGAGTATGATCCTGAGGTAGAGCCCGTTGCCAATGCCGTTGAGTCACTGTCACCGCTGAACGCCATCTCCGTCGACCAGCTGAAGAATCAGTTGGTAGAGGCTAAGGATAAGATCACCGAGGCCCGCGCAAAGCTTCTGAAGTAATTTCAATCAAAATAAAAATCCCTCGCCAATCGGCGGGGGATTTTTATTTCAGGTTTTTACGAAGCGTCAGGACATTCTGTCCGTCAATATATTTGTATTTAACCTTATCCATATAGTGTTTCACCAGGAAGATGCCCAAGCCGCCGATGCTGCGTTCCTCGGCAGGCGATGTGGTGTCCGCAGCATTCACTTCCGTCGGATCGAAAGGCTTGCCATCGTCGCTGATCACGAACTCCACATAGCTTTCACGAGCCTTCGCTTCGATACGCACCTCACCTTTGGTTCCTGAGGGATAGGCATAGGTCATCACATTGACCACAGCTTCCTCGATGGCGAGATTCATCTTCATCGTTGTGCCCATATCCAAGCCGGCAGCTTCGCAAATCTCTTCCACGAAGGCTGCCAACTGAGGCACCTCCTGCACATCATTGGGCAATATGAGATTCTTCGTATCCATCGCCTTAGCATTCAATCTTCTACAGATTCGGCTGCAAAGATACAAAAAAGAATAGAACCGCCCAAGAATTTTTGCATTTTGTTTGGAAGTTCTGTTCTTTTTTCATATATTTGCAAAATCAAAGATGACTACTGCCTATGCGAAAGGACAGCTTCCTCTATCGGGTCTATGACCTCTATGCCGACGGTTTCAGGCACATGCGCCTGGGCAAGACACTTTGGGCCATCATCCTCATCAAGTTGTTCATCATCTTTGTGGTATTAAAGCTATTTTTCTTCCCCAACTTCCTGAAGCAGCATGCCGAGGGCGACGAGTCGTCGTTCGTGGCCGGCGAGCTCGTAGAACGGGCAAATCCTAAAACCCAATAATTTATGATCAACAATCTTTTTCTAAACATTGATGCCGGCACCATCGACTGGTCACGAGCGCAGTTTGCTCTCACGGCAATCTATCACTGGCTCTTCGTGCCCCTGACGCTCGGACTGGCGGTCATCATGGGCATCGCCGAAACCAAGTATTACCGTACGAAAGATGAATTCTGGAAGACCACTGCCAAATTCTGGCAGAAGCTCTTCGGCATCAATTTCGCCATGGGTGTGGCCACGGGCATTATCCTCGAGTTCGAGTTCGGCACCAACTGGTCGAACTACTCCTGGTTCGTGGGCGACATCTTCGGAGCCCCGTTGGCCGTCGAGGGCATCGTCGCCTTCTTCATGGAGTCGACCTTCGTAGCCGTCATGTTCTTCGGCTGGAAGAAGGTATCTGCCGGCTTCCACCTGGCTTCCACCTGGCTTACGGGCCTGGGCGCCACCATTTCCGCGTGGTGGATCCTCGTGGCCAATGCCTGGATGCAGTATCCCGTGGGTTGCGAGTTCAACCCCGACACCATGCGCAACGAGATGGTGAGCTTTGCCGAAGTGGCCCTCTCGCCCTTCGCTGTCTCGAAATTCTGCCACACCGTCACCTCCGCTTGGATCATCGGTGGTATCTTCTGCGTGGGCGTCTGCTGCTGGTATCTCCTGAAGAAGCGCGATACCAAACTGGCCGTCGAGAGCATGAAGATCGGTGCCTGGGTGGGTCTTATCGCCGCCGTCCTGGCAGCAGCCACTGGCCATAAGTCGGCACAGGATGTTGCCGAGGTTCAGCCCATGAAGCTCGCCGCCATGGAGGCGCTCTATAACGGTGGTACAGATGTAGGTCTGACGGCCATTGCCTGGGTGAATCCCCTCTGTCAGCCCGACTATCAGAACGAGGAAGCCGCACCCCTGAAACTGGAGATCCCCTACGCCCTCTCGTTCATGGCCACCAACGATATTCACGGCTATGTGCCTGGCATCAACGATATTCTCAACGGCTATACCAAGCCCGACGGCACTGTAGAGCCCTCGATTGACGAGAAGATCGAACGGGGTAAGAAAGCCATCGAGGCCCTCGCCATCTATCGTCAGGCGAAGTTTAATTCCAGCGACGACGGATCGACAGCCGCCTACCAGCTGAATATCCTGAAGGAGAATATGAAATATTTCGGCTATGGCTATATCAAGGACAAGAACGATATCGTGCCCTTCGTGCCCATCAACTTCTGGGCCTTCCGTATCATGGTGGGCATGGGATGCGTCTTCATCCTCTTCTTTGCCCTGATATTGGTGCTCCTTTATAAGATACCTTTCCTGTCGATCTTTACCCGCCGACTGCTCGCTTCCATCGGTCTGCTGCCAGAGACCGAGGCCGACAGTTACAATGTCACAGGACTCCCCGCCTGGCACTATTGGCTCGCTATTGCCCTTATCCCCTTGGCCTATATCGCCTCTGAGAGCGGCTGGCTCGTGGCCGAATTCGGACGCCAGCCATGGACCATACAGGATATGTTGCCCACGTGGGCGGCTGTTTCCGACCTCAACGCCGGTAGCGTCGCGCTCACGTTCATCCTCTTCCTCATCCTCTTCACCACGATGCTCGCCGTCGAGATCAGCATCCTCCTGAAGCAGATCGCCAAAGGACCAGAATATTAATTTATATAAGAAATCTGAATCATATGACATACGAATTCTTACAGCATTATTGGTGCTTCATCGTGTCACTATTAGGTGCGATATTAGTTTTTCTGTTGTTTGTGCAGGGTGCTAACTCGGTGGCCGGCAGTCTTGGCTGGACAGAAGAAGGCCGTCGCCTCGTCTATAACTCCACAGGTCGTAAGTGGGAGTTCACCTTCACCACACTCGTCACCTTCGGAGGAGCATTCTTTGCCTCCTTCCCCCTCTTCTACTCCACCAGCTTCGGCGGGGCCTACTGGTTGTGGATGCTCATCCTCTTCACCTTCGTGCTCCAGGCCGTCAGCTACGAGTTCCAGAACAAGCTCGGCAACTTCCTCGGTCCGAAGACCTTCCAGTTCTTTCTGACACTGAATGGTATCTTAGGTCCGCTGCTCTTAGGCGGTGCCGTCGCCACCTTCTTCGAGGGCTCCAACTTCATCATCGAGAAGAACAACCTCGTCGATGTCACGGCCATCACACCCATCATCAGCCGTTGGGCCAATGCCTCTCACGGCCTCGATGCCCTACTCAATCCCTGGGTAGTCATTTTCGGCTTCGCCGTCGTATTCCTGACCCGCGTGCTGGGCATCCTCTATGTCATGAACAATGTCAACGACGAGGATATCCGTTCTCGCGGCAGCGTCCGTCTCATCGGCTCCGCCGTGCCCTTCGTCGTGCTCTTCGTGGCCTACCTCGTCCATCTGCTGCTGAAGGATGGCTTTGCCGTCGATGAATTCGGACGCATCTACATGGAGCCCTACAAATACCTCAACAACTTCATCCAGATGTGGTATCTCCTTATTCTATTATTAATAGGTGTCGTGCTCGTGCTCTTCGGCATCGGCAAGACCATTGTCTCAAAGGATTATGTGGGTGGCATCTGGCCAGCAGGCATCGGTACCGTCCTCACCGTACTCGCCCTGCTGCTCAGCTCGGCGTGGAACAACACGGCCTACTATCCCTCGACAGCCGATCTGCAGTCGTCGCTGACCATCGAGAACTCCTGCTCGAGTGAGTTCACACTCACCACGATGTTCTACGTCTCGCTGCTCGTGCCCTTCGTACTGGCCTACATCGTCTACGCCTGGCGTGCCATCGACGCCAAGAAACTCGACAAGGACGAGCTCCATAACGACCACGCCTACTAATATAATAAAGCCCTCGCTTCGGCGAGGGCTTTATTATACGATAGCGGGCCTAATTATTTCCTGCTGCGATAGAATTTCTCAAGGGTTCGATAGGCGTTTTCCTTCTCAGGAGAGGCGACCTCGGCCGAATTCACATCAATCTTCATGACAGGGGCATTGTCGAGGTTCTCCTTGGTAATAGCCGTCCACTGGGGAAGTCCCTCGCCGTTAGGATTACCCGTCTTGCAGAAGTTAGCATAGTAGGTAAGGAACAGCTTGGAAATGGCATAATCCTCCTCCTGCCAATCATAGAACTCGTTGGTATCAAGGGTACCCATCGCATATTCAATGTCGGCTGAATGCACGGCACCTGGTGCGATGGCAGGCTGCTGGGCTGCGGCCTTCTTCTCCTCAGCCGTCTTCTCGCGCACACCACCGGCAAGGCCTCCCGTCATGTCGCCCATCTTGGCAGACACCTGTGGACGGGGGTGCATATAGTGGTAGCGGTAAACGGGCTGCGAGGAGGTACGGGCATGGTAGTCACAGACTTTCCAGGTGGGGAAGCCGGTGAAGAGGTCGGAGACAAGGTCGAAGCCTTTCTGATTCATGACATCCTCGTCGGTCGTGATGCCGTAGGCGTCAAATATCTCGTCGGTCTTATCACCGAACTGCGCCTTCAGGGCGTTCTTGTAGTTCTGGAGTGTAGGTGCCTGACCCTGAAGTGCCTGCATGGGATGGGCTTCAAGGGAGTTCCAGCCTGCGAGCAACGGCACCTGGGCCTGCTCACCTTTCTCAAACACGGCATCGGCACTCTCCGTCATGAAGTGACCGTCGAGCACCACGTTAGCCATGCCTCTTGGCGGCAGCAGCTTCTGCAGCGAATCGGCATTCAACGCCATCGCATCGGCCAGACTGGCGATACCCGCACTCTGGAGGAGGGCTGCGCCTGCAGAGTCGGCCTCAGCTTGTGTGGCAGGCTCATACGGCAGCACCTCTGCACCCGAGGAGAGCATGGCGCCGGCAATCAGGTTCTTGGAGAGGGGCGAGCACATGAGAAGGGATACGGAGAAAGAGCCTGCCGACTCACCGACGATCGTGATACGGGCAGGGTCGCCACCGAAGGCTTCAATATTATCCTTGACCCACTGGATGGCTGCCACCTGATCGAGGAAGCCGTAATTACCACTTCCCTTATAGTCGGAAGCTGCCGTGAGGTCGGGGTGCGCGAAGAAGCCGAATACGCCCTCACGATAATTGGCCGTCACACCAATAACACCCTCCTTGGCAATGGAGGAGCCGTCGTAGCGGGGCTCGCTACCGGAGCCAGCCATCAGACCGCCACCATTGAAATAAATCAGTACGGGCAGGGCATCGGCCGTGGTAGTGGCTGTAGTCCAGATGTTGAGATAGAGGCAGTCTTCGCTGCGACCAGCGCCACGGAACTGCATGTCGCCGAAGACATCGAGCTGCATGGGGTCGTCGCCGAACTGTTTGGCCTCGCGTACACCCTCCCAAGCCTGGAGGGGCTGCGGGGCCTTCCAACGAAGATCGCCCACAGGAGCCTGTGCAAAGGGAACACCCAGGAACTTCTTCACACCATCTTCTTCGAAGCCCTCAAGTATGCCATATTGGGTTTTTACCTGGAGAGTGACAGCCTCTCCCTTTTTCTGTGTGCAAGCGCTAAGGATTGCAAGACTGGCGATGGCAAGCATCGCGAATGATCGGATCGTTTTAGTCATTTATTGAATACGATTTTGTTGGACGGCACAAAGGTAGGCAAAAACCTTGATAAAACAAAATTTTTTGATGGATTTATTTCTGACGGATAAGGGCGATGTATTCGTCGTAAGGGATATATCGGCCACCCATGCTGCGGAGATGAGGCGTCTCAAACTGACAGTCGATCATGAGGCCGCCGAGGATATCGAACATCCGGGCCAGATGGATCAGGGCCAGTTTCGAGGCACTGGGCACCAGCGAGAACATGCTCTCACCGAAGAAACACCTTCCCAGGTTGACGCCGTAAAGGCCACCCACGAGCCGGTTGCCATCCGCCTGTTTCTCCCACACCTCGACACTCGCCGCAAAGCCCTGCCGATGGAGTTCAGTATAAGCCTTGATGATGTCAGGGCCGAGCCAGGCGCCCTCCTCGACATCGCGGTTCTGGGCAGTGGCGCATCCACGGATGACACCATCGAAATCCTGGTTGAGGGAGAGCAGGTAGCGGTTCTGATTGATGAGCTGCTGCATGGAGTGGCTGACATGAATCTCCTTGGGGAAGATGACAAAGCGCTGCAAGGGGCAATACCACAGGGGATCCTTGCGATTGCGGAACGAGAACCAAGGGAAGAAACCATTCGAATAAGCCAGCAGCAGACGGTCGACGGAGAGGTCGCCACCCACAGCCACCAGTCCGTCGTCCTCGCCCAAGTGAGGATCAGGAAACCACAGTTTATCGTCTAATTGAAATACTGACATCGTTTATATTTTTAAGGCGCGCATGGCATTGAGGACGGCGAGGACGGTGACACCCACGTCGGCGAAGACGGCGAGCCACATGGTGGCAAGGCCGAAGGTAGCGAGAATGAGTACAGCCACCTTGACGCCGATGGCGAACCACACATTCTGACGGGCAATGGAAAGAGTACGACGGGCGATGCAGATGGCAAGGGCGATTTTCGAGGGTTGATCGTCCATCAGCACCACGTCGGCCGCCTCGATAGCGGCATCAGAACCTAAGCCTCCCATGGCAATACCCACATCAGCACGAGCCAGCACAGGGGCATCGTTGATACCATCGCCCACGAATGCGATCTTAGAGGTGAGTGGTGAGAGGTGAGAGGTGAGAGATATGTCCATTCCCGTGAGTTTTTCAATATATTTCACCTTATCAGCGGGGAGAAGTTCCGCGTGGTATTCAGAGAGGCCTAAAGTCTGGGCCACATGGTCGGCCACCTCCTTACGGTCGCCCGTGAGCATAACGGTCTTTTTCACGCCCAACTGCCGAAGGGCCGCGATGGCCTCAGCACTATCGGACTTGATCTGGTCGTTGATGAC
>Ga0310690_10001859_pt1 | contig 36336 bp, 54 predicted proteins | sample AusTroGonzalo_MG_2_FD_207661 | JGI IMG/M metagenome (GOLD analysis project Ga0310690, IMG submission 207661) | Bovine rumen microbial communities from tropical cattle in Woodstock, Queensland, Australia - Gonzalo_04 (v2) (version 2) | ecosystem: Host-associated > Mammals > Digestive system >...
CGTGCAACCCACGATTACGCAAAGCCCTATCACGAACATTATCTAACATCAAGGTTAATGGTCCTGTGTTAACATATTGTTGAACGCCTAATTCTGCATCACGTAATGCTTCTGGCGTAACCCAATGATTTATACGACCACGATACAAACGCATAATATCTTCGTCAGACATCTGCGGATTTGGATTGGTAAAAGCCCTATCAAAGCCACCACCGATTTTTTGCAATATTGCTTCCGCTACCGTCATTTTATACCCCTTTATTCAACATCTTTCATTGCATCACGCAGGTCATTTAATGCTTTGGCAACACCGTCTTCCGCCACTGGAATATTGTCGTCAAATTCAAGCAATAACGCCTGCAAGATTAAAGTATGGTTCTTTATATCAGAAACCAAATTTCGCACTGTGTCCGTGGAACGCTTATACCCGCCTTCCGTCAAACTCGTGATTAACTTGAAGTATTCTTTCTGCAAATCAACCGCTTTTCCCACGCAGTCAATAATACGGATTGCAGAATCTGCCTTCCGCCACTCTTTTTCTATCATCATCGGTTCTCTTGCCATTTTTTGTCCTTTATTTTAAGGTTCTCCTTTCATAATCTTCTAATAATGCATCTGTTGCACCACGGATTACATTTGGAGTATAAAAGTTTAATAATCTATCGGATAGATTTTTTGGCACATAATTTTCTGTTCCAACAGACACTCCACGTAAAGTACCTAAATTAAACATATTAGTCAAAGGTGCAGCCAATCTACGACCTATGTTCCAAAAAGAACCAGACGAAGAACTAATGGGTCTTTCAATCGCCACAGACGTTAGTGTTTTAGCGACACCACGTTTAGCGATGGCATTTTCTAACGCTTGTGCCACGGCAGTCTGTTCTTCTGCTGGTGCTGAACGCATTACTTTATTAACAGCGTCCATTACATATTGTCTTGGGTCAAATTCGCCAACAATATCTTCCCCTAATTCATCTAATTTCATTTTTTCAATTTCTTTACCAATTTTAGATGCATATTTGGGTGAAACAGTTGCAATTTCTTCTGTAATATATTGTGAATATGGTTTGCTTGCTACTGCTGACGAAGATTCTAATACAGGGGTTCTAAAAGCATCTTTTCCTGTGTAACCACGGCGCAAGTTAGCCCACAAGTCTTTTCGCATACCTTTTGGAACTTCTTGTGCGATAACGTCTTCTGGCGTTGTGTCTTTTTGTAATGCTTTGCCAATAATATTTTTTGTTGCATCTTTACTTTTTGCTAATTCGTCGACCAATGCCTTTTGCGTAGTTTTTGTCGGTAAAATTCGATTCAATGCCGTAGGAATAGCAAACCCTAAACTACCACCAACCATCGCTTGGGTAGTTCTTTCACCTAAATCACTTCCACGACCAAAGCCTTCTATTGCACCTTGAACAGCAGAAACTGGTGGTAATAATGTAGCCCCGCCGGTCAAACCTGTCAAAACAGCATTTTCTGCGATATTAGCACCAATATTTAATGCACGACCATAGTTAGTGTTTTCGATATTACCAAGAGCCGATTCTTCTGCATTTTTACGCCATTTTTCAAAATCTTCATTGCGTATTAAAGAACGAGCCAACCCCTCTGCTTCATCTGCATAAGTTCCTAAAAAAGGTGTTGCTTGCAATAAATTTCTTGCTGCACCCGCAACATTAGCACCACGTGGTATGTCCACTATTAAATCTTCTTTCCACGGTTCAACTTTTTGTGTTTCAACTACAGTCAAATCTTCTTCCCAAGGATTCATTCTGCAACCTCCCAGTTTTCTTTTTTCTTTGGGTCGCCGCCCTTAAAACGATAGCCGTTTCGTACTTGGCCAACAGAAATTGTTGCTTGCTCTTTCTTTGCTTCTGCTGGTTTATCTTGCACATTATACATATTTTTTGTTTGCATACCCGCAGGCACTGAAAATGCAGAGTTCCACCAATCTTTTAATTCTTTTTCAGACACTTGCATAGGTTCTAAACCTTTTTTAGCACGTTCTGCATTCACAAGTGCAACCTTGCTCATACCTGCCGCAACAAAATTATTACGGGCTTGTTTTAACCCTGACTGCAATTGTCCTTGTGTCATATTTTTATAATTACGAATTGGTCCAAATATAAACTCTTGTTCTGCTGGTGTATCTGCAACTCTAATACCACCTGCTTGTCCAACGAAATCCAAAACTTTACCAGATAAAATATTATCAGAAATATCTGTCCAAGTAGACTGTAATTGTTGTGCTGTTTTATCCGTTAACCCTTTCGCAATAGTTTGTGCAAATGGGACATACTTCATTACTCCAAGTTCTTCTTCTGATAATGCCGCACGAGTTAACGGACCATAATCAGGTATATTTTCAACTGGGTCGTAACCTACAGACCGCCCAAATTTTTCTAATTTTGTTGTGCTTGTCGGCGTTGTTCCACCGCCAGAACTTTGTTTGCCAGTAGTAGTATATTCTACTGGTGTATAATCCATCGTGGACACTTGTGTTTCGCCCATTGCTTTATCAAACGCCAAGCGATTTGCCAAGTCTTTCATTTGTGCATCGTAAATCTGTTGTTGGCGAGCCATACGAGCGTTGGCTGGGGCAGACGCACCCATACCAAACCCACGAGCAAAGTCTGTCAGCCAAGAGCCATAACCTTGTTGCTGTGGCATATTCGCCAAAGTATTCGCCAATGAATAACCGAGTTTTTCACGACCTTTTAGCACTTCGCTCAAATTCTGGGTCGATAACCCGATTTGATTGCGGGCTTCTTCTAAGTCCGCCAGAGCATACGGAGTGTTAACCACTTCCTGATATGTTTTCTGTGGGCGTGTAGCAATCGCATTTACGCCCTGTGTCAAAGGTTCTATCATCGCCTGTAAAACTGCATAGTCTTTATCGTCTGCCATTTCGCCACCTTTATATTATTTGCCCATCAACAAACCCATTGTTTCAGGGAACAAGCCAGCCGCACCCAAACCAAGTCCAGCACCTGCCAGAGATGTCGCACCGCTGATAAGGTTGTTTTTCCATTGGTTGTATGCTTGTGTGTTAGCCACATTCGCTTGCTGTTGATAGCCCGCATTGGTTTTAACTCTATCCAAGATATTGCTTGCCATCGTGTTGCCCATATTGAAGTAGCCACTTTCTAGCCCTGCCAACTGATTCAAGATATTCTGCACACGGGCATCTTCTTGTGTCATTGCTTCACGCATTTGGTTAGAACGGTTTGCGGCAATGCTATTCAAGATATTCTGTGTCGCCGAACCCCTTGCACCACGAGCCATCGCCTGTGCCGCTAATTCGTTTGCATATTGACGATTGCTTGCGTCTAACAATTCCTGTCTTGCACGGAACGATGCGTTGTCGTAAGACGGATTTATCAATTCATTCAAATATTGTCCAATGCCACTCTGTGTGGTTTGCAAATTAGAACTCACCGCTGGGCTAAAATTCACGCCAGATTTATCAGCAGAACCAAATTCACCCCAGTTATAATTCGTATCTATTTGTGCAGGACTAATCGATTTAGGCTTTCCCATAATTTACTCCTTATTTACTATATAATATCCAAACCGACTTGTGTTTTTTACTTTTTTTCCAATTTTTTCTAATAAAATTTTTGCAGGGCGTTTGTCTGTCTTAAAATACAGGTCTCCGTAATTATTTGCTATCTGCTTGATTATACGGTCAGTTGGCACTTTCGCTCCGTGTTTAGCCCACCCTGAACAAAATGTGCCACTGATACCGCCAGATGTGTCGTGGTAAACCGCAAAGCCCCCGACAATCTCGTAATTATCCAGAACCGCATACATATCCGCACCTTTATAATCCGCCCACGGTTCGTGCATATGGCTTTCCCATAATTCCATAGCAACTGGCAAATTAAATACAGGTGTTATTGTCATTAGCCGATTCTCTCTATATAAACAAAGCCGTCATTACCGTTTGTATTGGTTGTTCCACCACGCCCAGATTCTGCCGACGCCCCGTATTCAGCATTTTCTACCGATATATCAGTTGGTTCAGTATGATGATTATAACCATTGGTTGCTGTGCCATCGCTACGACCTTGTCCGCAAGCACCACCGCCAGCGTCTAAATCGCCACCAGCACCACCACCACCGGGGCCACCATAAGAATAGTCTTCATTTAAGCCGTTGGAACCGCCACCGCCACCGCCAGCACCACCACCTGTGCCACCAGCACCACCTACTGACCGTTCCCAACTTAAACTACCTGCACCACCACCGTGTCCTGCATATATTTGTGGATAAGTTGTAGAATCACCAGCACCGCCAGCATATCCATTACCATTCCAAAGTCCTGCGTTACCACCAGAAGCACCAACGTGGACAGCACTTCCATATAAAGAGCCTTCGCCACCGCCACCGCCACCGCCGGCACCATAAGCGTTTCGAGCGTTGGTTATAGTAGTTCCACCACCGCCACCGCCACCGCCGGCGCCACCTTTGGAACGGTTTATAACAGTGCCACTATTCAAAACTACTGAACCGATACCGCCGCCGCCACCAGCACCACCATTGCCCCCGGGAACTCCACTCGAATTACCAGCACCGCCAGCACCACCATTACCACCATTAGCATAAGTATAGCCACCACGACCAACACGAACGGTTAAAGTAGTGTTATTTGCAAAACTTACTGTTTCTTCACTTAATAATCCTTTGCCACCAGCACCACCAGCACCACCGGCACCACCTTTGGTCACACCATTTTCACCACCGGCACCACCACCACCACGGCAAACTATTTTATATTGACCAGCAGGAATCGACACTGAATACTCGCCAGCGGTATCATACAGCAGTGATTGTATCTCACCACACGCTCTAAAAAAACTATTCATTAAACTCGGCATAGCGACCCCCTTTATTGTCCAAGGCAAGAATACCAAGAATTGTCGATTTTGTTGTAGATATACAGAATTTGATATGCTCTGGTCGAATCCACCGCCAGCAAAGAACCCAAAGATTTTCCAGCGGTTCCTAAATCCAACGAATAATTACTGCCTTCAACAACGACCGATATTGTGTGCGATATACTGTCACTTGCAACAGCTGGCAGAGAGACATCTGTTGCACCTGCTAAACTGATATAATATTGCTTGTTATCTTGCAGGGCTACTGTACCAGATTGATTGGTTAAAATCGTCGGTGTAACCGTATTAAATGCATCTACAATCGATTGCGTTAGATTGCTACCATTTTTCAACAGTGCCGTGCTTTCAATATTGTTTATAGCGGTTTCATTGGCATTTGATAAACTCTGCAACCCAGCAAAATTTGTGTTCAGTTTTATGCAGTTAATACCTTTGCCTGCCACAAACACATCGGTTTGATATACGCCAATCACATTACCCGCTACTGGCGTTCCGCTGAAAGTTATACCATAATCGGTCAAATCAATCGTGCCAGAATGTGACAAAGCATTCCAGTCGGCACCGTCGTATTCAAACAATTCAAACCCTAATTTAGTTTGCGTTTCGAAAGTGCTTTCTACCACAGCCAAACTTGATAAATTAGACCCTGATATTTGTGCTATGTTTATCATTTTTTTCTCCTATCCTGCTTTAACCATTCTTACATTAAGTTTATCGTTTAATTCATAGAACAACAAGCATTTTATTCCAGCGTCTTGCCAAACTCTGCTGTCGTCTACAAAATCTATATTCGCATCACCGCCGTCATAGTTTATTAAGAACGGTGGCAACGCAATATCTCTTGTGCTTGATGTTTGGAAAAACACTCGTGCTTCACCGTTGATTTTGCCAACCCTAATAACTAATTGTTGGTCTGCTGTAATTGTTTCTAAACGGTTCTGCCAGTATTCCATATTTGGACTTAATATCGCAATACTCGTGCCTGTGAATTGAACCGAATTTGGTCGTGCATCAACATTTTCAAACACGCCACTTAAATCGCCATTTGGGAATGCCAGCAAATTGTATCCGTCGATAACTGCTTCATTATGTTGTTCGGCAACATTACTCAAAACAGAAAAGTTAGCATTCCACTCGTCTGCCACTACATAAGAACCCGGAGTAAATGTATATAATTCTGTTATCATTATGCACCTCTTCAATAATCAAGCATTTCGTCATTTATTACTGTGTTTTTCGCCTCAATTCCCGATATGTTGAATTGTTGTGCTGGGTCGGTCGTATAAATATCTATCTGTAAATAACGCCAGAAAGGTGGTCTATCAGCCGTCAGCAATAATTCTGTTTGATTGAATGCAAAGAATACACGCCCAGACAAATCTTCGTCATCGTCGACAAATTGCGAACCGTCGGCCGGCACACTGTCGTCATTCGAATATGTTGCGACATTTGTAAATCCTGCTTTTGTAATCCGGGATTGGAATGTGTCGCCACGGTCGGTTGTGAACTTTATATAAAAGTCATTACTTGTATTTGGTTCCAAAATAATTGCAAATGGATACAAGTGGCTTTTGATAGATGTCTGCGAATCAAGCCAAATCAGGTTTGTGCGATAGTGAGAATAATACCCGTCTTCGTCTGGTTTTTGTCCAACTGATGTGCCCCACACATCTTGTATAATACCTACGGCGTTAGAACCTAAACAGAAAAACTCTTGTTCTAAAAATGTTGTTACACGAGTGTTTTGATAAAAAAATTCTTCTGTCCACTCGTTTATATCGACATCGAATACCAATGATTGCCCTGTGTCTTTTGTTAAACGCACACGACGACCAGTCACATTTACGGTCACATCTTTCACATCACGCAGATAATCTTGTATATCGTCGCCAATCGGGTCATTAAAACCAATCGTGCCATCGATGTTATCACGCAGGGTGAATATATTGCTTGCAAAGGAATCAACATACGCACACTGCCCGTTCATTGTGAAAGCGGCATTGCCAATAACGCCCTTGGCTGTCAGTGGCAAAACTCTAATGTCTTCCTGACTCGAACCAGTAATATTGTAAGAACGGTTGCGACCAAACGCCGTCAAGCCGTGGTATTCTTCCAACTGATTGATATAATCGCCAGTTTCAACATAAAACGCACTTGTTTCCGATGCCGATGTTATCGGGTCGGCTGTAAAATTCAACGGATTTCCCGCTTCGCTAAACCAAACACCATAAATTGCTTCACGATGCGCACCGCCAGTGGCATAACTTGTTTCCCCATTTACTGCCAATCTCGAACGATACGGTCTTACTCGTGTAATATTACTCAATGGTATAGATGTGCCTGCGCCAGATAAATCAATCGTCTGATAATAAAATCCAGATGTTCCCATTTGAGTCCCGCCAATATTAGAATCAACCGAATAATACACGAATCCTAAATACGACGTGCCGAACGCAATAACCATACCCAAACGGTCGCCCCACTGTGTCATGCAAACATCAGTGACATCTGATACTAATGGAAACGTTCCTATTTGAAGTTTTGTAGTATCCCCATTAGAATCATAAATTTTCCAAACTTCTATTGCTGACGCAGTTTTTACAAACGCAATTAACTGTTCGGTACCAGTCCCAGATATATTTGCAGAAAACAACCGAATAACTTGGTCGTTGGTATTAAAATAAGTAAACGATTTGTACCAACCACTAGAACGAATGCTACGGAATTGTCCAGACTTTTCTTTTGATAAACGAATATTGTGGGCTATATCTGCACCAAACTCGCTGTCGGAGTTTATAGAATTTAATTTTCTAATGCCCTTAAAACTTTTCCATAAAAGATTTACATTTCTGGTTGTCATTTTTTCCGCACCACTTGTTCGTATGTTTTCCCATTGTGTGTAACAATTTTAACCCTATCGCCATTGTCTTTCATATGGGTCTTAAACGGGTTTTCAAAAGGTTCAACTCTAATCGGCATCTGGCACCTTTTTAATTGTTGCTTTCACAATGTTTCTTTGAGCCATCAAGGCGTTTAATTCGTCTGGTTCGCCATCATAGGCTTTGCAGATTGCGTCTATCATATCGCCCAACGATGGATACGCTTGACGGCGTAATTCTTTGTAATCATACGGTGGTTCGCTGTGGCGTTCTTCAATATGGTCGTCGCATTCTTTGTATTCCACGACACTACCTTCGCCAACCACAATCAAGGGTTTCCAACCGTCTTTAACCAAGCGTTCAAGGTCATTGTTATACCCGACAATTCCTTTCCAAACTGCTGGGGCTGATACTAACTTTCCTTTCTCTAATTTATACATCATATTTCAAACCTCTGGGCTTTGTAGAACGGTGTTTTTGCAAACTCTAACAAAGAGTTCAAGGCGGCATTAAATTCCGCTTGCTGTGCTTGATAAACGCTTGGCTGTGCACCTTCGTTCAAATACACTCTTGTCAAAGTCACAACGCATTTTGCATAAGCGTCATAGACGTTTTCTGGCACATTCAGGAATTGGTTTGTAGTCGGGGCTACTGTGCCAGTAACATCAAAGTATTGCATTACATTGCCATCTGAACGATTGCCATAGTAGGCGATATTTTTATCATAGTATTTAATCGTCATTTGGTGTTCTGCATCTTTTTCGGCAGGCGAGATAATGATTTCTTCGTTCTGCCAATCTTGTGACCACTGTGTTGGGCAACCTTTCGTTGCTGTCAATTCATCAACATATTCCAGCGGACATTTATTACCGCCGTCATTATCGGTCAAAACCAACCCTTTCACGATACCGTATGGCATTGGGTAACTAGAACGCCCTGCTTGTGTAACATAAGTTATTTCTTTGGCGTTCCAAATCCAGTTGTACATATCACGCATATTGCCACAAGCGTGTTCAAACGCAACCAGCACAGACGGTGTAACATCTTTCACATCAACCACCTGACGATTGTCTATGATTGAACGCTGATTTAAGGTTTCTATAATAAGGTCTTTGAAAGATTTCATTGCTTACCCCTAATTCGCTGGTGTTGACGTTTTGTTTTTGACTTGTGTTGATGGAGTTACACGAGTTACAGGAACTTCCATTGTACTGTCACCATTAGGAACAACTACGCTTTCTGGCATCATTCCTACTTCTTCCCAAGACTTACGCAATGCTTTACGATATTCGTCGTCTTGCAACTGCCCCATCATCTTTTGTGCTTTTGTGATATTGTTTTCTTGCACCTGCAACTGCTGACCCATTTGTGCCAACTGTTGCAACACTTCATCAGACAAGCCTGCAAACTGCTGTATAATCTGCTGTGTGCGACCATCGTTCAAGTAATCTTCTGGTTTTACGCCCATAGCCTGCAACGCACGTGCCGCAGTATCTTGTATCTTTGGCATTGTCGGGTCTGCCGCACCTACTTTTTCCATCAAGGCAACGATATTCTGCATCTGCAACTGTTCGTTTGCATATTCCCACGCTGTCTTAATAATATTGCCGTCTAATTCCTGTCCTTCAATCATTTGCACGCAATCTTTCAGGTAACGGCTAACAATGTTCAGCATAATACCGCTGATAATCATATTCGGTATCAAGGATTCGCTGACCGCAATACGCTTTACTTCTTCTTCGGTCAACGCTTCTGACTTTACCGACAACTGCCCATTATCGATACCCGCAATTTCTTTTTCCAACTGTTTGGTTGTTTCTTGGAATGATTGCAAAGCAGGTTGTGCATCGATATTTTCTTTGATAATTGCCGTTGGGTCTTGCATACCAAGACGATATGTAATAACCTTGCCCGGTTCTTGTTTTACAACTGGCTCTTCAAAGAATCCTGTCGGTGCAAAGCGTGTCGGGTTCAACTGCAATTTAACCGCATCACGAGTGTCGTTAAACGCTTCTTCTTCCGCTTTACAAAGGTCTGCAATATAGAACAAGGGTGACACACCACGAGAACCATTACCACGTGCGTGGAACGGATAATAATAAATATCTGGGGTATATATTCCCTTTGGTGCAAAGTATGCCAAGAACTCACGCCCTATAACGACCGCCACATAGTTTTCATACGCCTTACCGTCAATATAGAATGTTCCAAACATCGTCAGCACTTCAATTTGGTTGTAGCGATACACTGTGCTGATTGTTTCTTCGTCTGTGGATTCCATATTTGGTGTTGTTTGCTGTGCAAATTGTTCCTTGAACGCTTTTTCGTCTAATTCGTATGATTTGTTAGACAGAATTTCACGACGGGTTTTCCATATTTTAACAATCTTGTCGCATTCATAAAAGTCATCAGTGCAAGGTGTAATCAATGGGTCATACACAAAATTGCACGGGTCAATACGCACAAAGTTAAGACGGCGACCCACTTCTTGTCTTACCACAAAGGAATTTTCACGCACAGAAATGATAGACCGTGGGTCAACATTACCAATTTCTTCAATCGGCAAAACTTCTTTTTTGTAAATTGTTTTGTATTCGGAACTCGCAACGACTTCCCCTGTGTCCAACATATCTTTGATAGATACCAACAGGGTCTTTTTGTTTTCTTGGTCTAATGCATTATTATATACTTCGTCGTGTCTTTCCTTGCCAAGTTTCAAATACGATGAAATTTTATCATAAAATGTTTCGTATAAAATACCATAGAGTTTATTATAAAACTCATACATACGGTTCAATCTAATCTTGGAATGCCAATCTTGTTTTCTTTCAGGTTGTTTAATATCGCAAATAGCCGGAGTGGCACGGTCACGAATAATCTTCGTATTATCTTGCAGTGATTCCACTGGCTTGCTCCACGCATTCCAACGAGCAACGACATAGTCACAGACTTGTTTTTTCTCGTCTGCTGTCAACTCTCTTTTTTTAACTTCGCCTAATTCGTAATCGCAAATAATCATAATCACCACTCTTGTTTAAGATGTTGGTGGCGGGAATTGGGAGCAGACCCCGCCACCAAACTGGTTACCATTAAGCAACAGTAACTGCACATTTGACAATCGCTGTTGGGTGAGATACCACGCAACCACAAGTTGTCAAAACAGACCACAACATTTGGAAGTTGTTTTGTGCAGGAATCATACGGTCGCTAACTTTCTTGATAGCGAAGTGTGCCGCAGATTTAATACCCGCAAAGATTGTGCAAACGTTGGTTGTTGTTGGCATATTGGAAGATTCCAAAACCACCAAGCCAGCGATTGTACCACGGACAATACCGTCTTTCCACAAGGCGTTTTTGTCGGTCATATCAACTTTCACGAATGCTGGTTCTTTCAAAATGAAACGCATCACGTCTGGGTTAACTACAACATAGCCAACTTCTTTGATGCCACGGTCACCTTCCAAGTCAGAAACGTTGGAAACAGGTGTTGCACCGGCTTTTTTCAAAACAGCGGCGGCTTGTAACAACAAATCATACACGTCACCTGCGGCGGCAGTTGTCGCATTGAATGCTGTCAAAGTTGTGCCAGCGGCGGCGATAATTGTGTTCATAACGAATGTGTCAATGAATTTTGACAACGCATACAAACCACGTTCGATGATTTTTGCTTGGAATGCTACGTCAGCAGTTTTCAAAGCATAATCTTCGAATTTAACAGCGGTTGATGGTGTTTCTGTTAATTGCAACACGAAATCGTCAACAGCGGCTGTACCATAAGAAATTGTACCTTCGGTACCTGGTGTACCTGGGGTTCCGCTACGTGTGTAGTAATTCGCCACAGTCACAGACGAATCATTAACCATACGTAAGTGAATTGCATCAGAGTTATCTGACAGTTCAGAAGAGTGGTCAACAGCAATGTGTTTATACACACCAACCAATGACAAGTTCTTCAATAACACCTTAGACCATTTTTCAGAAACGGCATTATAAGGTGCAATACCATTTAAGAAAGCATTGTTAGACATTGTTTATCCTTTGTTTTGTCTATGTTAAACTTATTAAATTTTTTATTGCGAACCTAAAATTGTCTGTTCTCGTCGGGCCTTTCGGTTATCCGATTTGAATCAGGTTTTACTGTCCTTCAAATATATATATCCATTTCGAACCAACTTTTTTTACTTTTTTATGAAATTTTTTGCAAAAAATGCTAAAATTATTAAAAAAATCAGCCACAAAGTGCGTTCATACTTGATTTGGACATCTTTTATCTTGGCTTCGCAAACATTCTCGGCAACAATTCTCTTGCTTTCTAACTCGTCAAACTTCGCCATCACTTGCTCGGTCTTACATTCGTTGGGTAAAGTGTCTTTGGCTTGCACAATCGCCTGCTGGACACCATCAAAAGCGTGTTCAACAGGCGTTTTTCTCGTGCAGGAAGATAATAACAAGCAGACCACTGCAACCACAAAGCCCCAAATTAAGATTTCGCAGATAATTTCCAGTGTCTTACTCATTTTTACCCCCTTATGACCATAAAGATTTCATTTCTTCGTCTAATTGTTCCGCAATAGACATTGATTCTACTGGTTTTTTCGGTTTTGGCTGTTCTACACGGGTTGTAGATTTGACCGACACCGCTTTTTGCTCGGCTTGCTTTGCAAATTCTTTCTTTGCCGCTTCATAGCCCTTGTCGTATTGCGATTTTCCGTAGGATTGGATTTCTTTTTTGACCATACGGACATCGACGGTCGTTGGATTCAGTTTAATTGCCATCGCCATCAGGTTTTGGTTCTGCTCGTCGTTCATAAACTCGGGGTCTTCTTCCGCCATTTTATCCAATTCTTCCGCCAATGGTTTCATTAAGATTTCTTGACGGTGAGCATTAGCCGTTTGGCGAATCTGTGCCGCTACATTCATAGTGTCGACTTCTAACCGACGGTCTACACGAGCATCTAAAAACCCACGTGCTTTTTCCAGCAAAGCAGGGTCGCCAGTGCGTTTGAACTGCGTCAGCAGATATTGTGCTTCTTTCGCATCTTCGGGGTTTGTAATGGTGTCAAAAGCCTTATCAACCACTTTCCAAGATTCTTCAGCAATCTTTGCATCAACCGCCTTATCAAAGTCGTCACTTTGGACTTGTTTGATTTCTTTGGTTTCTTGTGCTTTCTCGCCCATTTTCTTTTCAAGGTTTTTATACGCATTTTCCAAATCTTCCTGCGACTTAAACTTGCCCAAAATCAACTTTGCAGGTTCTTCGGGTTGCGCTGGTTCGTCGGCAGGTTTTTCTTCCGCTGGTGTATCCGCTACGGATTCGTCTTTGTTTTCAGCGGGTTTTTCTTCTGTTTCGCCGTCTTGTAGCGTTGTAGCGGGTTCTTCGGCAGGTGCGTCTGGTTGTTCAGGTTCATCAGCAGGTTTTTCTTCGCCCTCGGCAAATTCAGCCTGCAAGTCTGCCGCCAAGCCAGTCAAGGTATCGTTTTCTTCGCCAGCGACCGCTTTTTGCAATTCGTCTTCTGTAACGTCTATCATATTTTACTCCTCTGTTGGTTTAACATTTTGCAGGGCTATAATATCGTAAATCGCCATCATATAGCCCTTGAATACTTGTTCGGTTTCTCTATGCATTATCAGGGGTGCTTGGATTTTCAGCAGGTAATTCTGGATTTTCTGTACATCCATTGTCCTCGCTGACAACTGCAACTGTATCATCTCGTCTTTCGTCATTTTTTGCCTCTTTTTGCACTTTTTTTACTGTTTTACGTGATTTTTTCACATCTTTTGCAGGTTTTTCGTCGTTTTTGACTTCTTTCTCAACTTCGGCAACCAACTGTTCGTTGTCTTTTTCCAAAGTCGCCATATCTTTTTCAACCGCTTCTTGACCACGCAGTTTCATATCTATCGTTGCAACTATTTTTGCTAGTTCTTCAGGATTATAATCTTCAGACATCGTGGTAAATGGCTCAATAGCATCTTTCAAAGCATTCTGCCAACCATCACGAATATCTATACCCAGCAAGTCATTGAATTTAATACGGTCTTTCAATGCTTCAATAAATTGCGGTTTTGTAATAGGGTACATATGGCTAAACGCCGAATTTCGTGCGTAATGCACTCCATTACATACAATAGCGAAACCACCAACGGCTTCGGGTTCAAATGAAAAAGCAATTAATTTTCTAACCATTTTTTTAACTCCATTTTTATTTGTTCTCGGTCGCAATACTTTTTCAAGCCCTTGCGATACCGTTTTTCATCTCTTCTCTCGCATTTCCCTGCCCACATAAAGTAGGTGGATATGCAAGCGTTTTTTTCTGCGTGTCGGTCGTATAACTCCCACGCTTTCCCAGCAAGTTCTGGGTATTTCTTGACTAGGGTCTGCCATTCAGCAAGTTCTTCCTTTGTCATACATACACTCCTGCTCCTGCCGCTTTTTTCAGCGATAGTTCCCACATTTCTTTCAAGGTCTGCGACCTCGGTTTTTCGACTTTCATAAAATTTTCCAAAACTGGGTCACAGGTCATTACGCAATATGATGCCGCATCAAAAATATGCGATTTTGCATAGTCAATCGTTTTCATTCCGGGGCGTGCGGGTATCTCTATAATCTTGCCAAACTTGTCATAACTCAATAACTTACAAGAATGGCACAAGTGTTTGCATTCAGGATTTACAAGTATATGTGGCTTTCCATCAAGTCCCCGAACGTGCCAATCAAAGTTATTCACTCGGTTGCTAATACTCGTGTTGGCTTTCGGCACTTGAAAATCAAACCGTATCCGTTCTTTCACTAGTACCTGTTCAATAATAGCATAATTCGAAAATTCACTATTAGACGACCTATTACGACCCGATGCGTCGCCATTTATTACCAAGGGGCGACCTTCGTATTTACGGTGGTATATTTTAGCAAACTCTTCCGCCACCCTATACGTCGATACATTTTCCAGCACAATCTCGTCACTAAAATAAAAATCGTGGTCGCCGTTCCAATGAGCAATAACCGAACACTGTGGGTTAATATTAAAGTCCAGTGACCAGTATATCGTATTACTTTCGTGACCAATCCCTACATTCAGGTCAGGATTCCAAGATTTTACCACTGGCGAATCTGTCGCTGTACGTAATTTTCCAAGGTAAATTCTATCATAGTCGTCTGGTCGGTTTTTCTTCATCAAGGCAATATCTGTCAAAACAGACGCTGGCAATTTGAATGGGTTATAGCGGAAATCTTTATAACAATAAAATGTGTCCTCTCGCCTTTCTGATTCTGGCCCAAACAGGTCATAGACCACATCAGATTCTTCGTCAGGGTTTCCAGCCAATATAACAAACGACCCCGCCTTTCTTATAGTCGGGGCAAATGATTCCCAAGAAGTCGTTGATATTGCTTGTGATTCTTCAATAAATGCCACATCTATGTTCGCCATAGAACGTATGTTATGCTGGTTCGTTTCTCGTAAGCCCTTGAAAATTATTTCACTGCCAGTAGCAGGGCAATAGATACTTTCTTTGTAAATCTCAAACGGCAGGTTGTTAGTTATAATCTCGTCAGATAACTGGGCATGAACAGAATCCTTAATCGAATTTTGTGTTTCCCTCACACAGGCTATTTTCAGCCGTTTCATCATAGCAATAGTCAGCAACGCCCTAGCAATATTTGTTGATTTTGCCAAACCAAGTCGACCGCTTAAATACACCAGATACCGATAGCGGTAATTCACAACATTTTGAATAATCGGGCGATAATCACTAATAATGTCCATTTATTCGCCCCCCTCGTCGCCCATTTCCGCTAGCGTCTTTTCCGGCTCCGCCGGCTCATCCAGTGAAGGTATGAATCTTATCTCAACCACCGAACTCCCACTGCCCTCACCAGACTCGGTATTGATTTTGCTTACAGCACTAACACCCTGCAACGCTTTGACCGTTGCTTCAAGTGCAGCACGATTAGGTGCTTTTCCATCTCGACTCGCAACCATTAACTGCTCTTCAAGGTGATTCAGTATCACATCATTATCCAACGCTTTGATTTTCGCCAACCAACTTGCTTGCCCCTCTTCTTCCAACCGCAAACTAAAACTATTCCACCCAAGCAACGGCAAATCCCGCCACTCGCCCTGAAAATATAACCTTTCCAACTGGCTTACCCGAAAATCATGATTAAGCATCTCACGAAACTGCGTACCCGGATGGGCATCCGTTAATGCCACAGCCGCCCGATAGTACCGTTCACCGTCCAACTTTCCTTCCATATAGCAACGCCCCCTGACATAAACACCCTATATCAACCCATACCCCCATGTCAAGCACTTTTTTATCAGCGTGATTTCCGCTATCAACCACATCGCAGAAATTTAAGTCGACCCTACCTAAAGACACCATGTGCCACACCCCCTCTGGCACTAAACACGACCGCCAAAAAATACCATCCCATCCGCCCGGCAAAGTTCAACCACTTTATCAACTTATCAACCACAGGTTAAACCATCAACCAACACGCTAAAAGTTAACAAATCACTTCAACCAAATTGATTCGGGCCGGCACATTTTTCTAAAATTTTGTCAATAGTATTTTTCCCCAATACACCCCGCAGAAAACCGCCGTTTTCCCCCAATCATTAAAAAATCCCCCGATAATAAAAATCCAGCAACACCGCAAGAATCTTTGTTTTTTACCCCATTTCCCCAATTTACCCCATCAATAAACTTTTACTATGCACCACCTCGATTTATATAAAAATATAATTTCCCCCTATTTTGCGGGGAAATCGGGGAAATTTTTAATTTTCCAAAAATATTTTAGCGATTTTGGATATTTTCGCTTGACAACATAAAAAAGATACACTATAATAACATCGAGCACCAAGGGAACAAACAAACACAAACCCTTGGAAAAGTTGACAAAAAAGCAAATAAAAAAGGGGGTAAAAAATGACATTTATAAAAGAACTGATTTGGGTTATTTGGGATTCAATCAAATCCTTTGGCGGATGGCTTTGGGGTTTAATTGGCACAGGGGGCAAAACCAAGCCGGCGGAAATTTTGACTACTTTGGCAATTCTGGCGGTACTATACTTTGGACTTTTGGCACTTTGGGCGGTCTTGGCATAGATTCCAAACCCTTGCGGGCGTAATTGCCCGTTTGGGCTTGGGATTTCAGGCAGAAATGAAACCCTTGAAAGTACCGGCGCAAGCCGGAAAACAAACAAAACTAAAAAAAAGAGGTGTAAAAATGGATAAAAACTATATTTTAGCAGTTTTACAAAGTGCGGCAGATGGGCAGGATTTAGAACGTCGCAAGTTTGGAATTGTAGCGGATGCGGTTGCTTGGTTGCGTAAAAATTGCAAACCGGCACAAGTCAACGGTACAATTTTTGAAATCAACGGTCAGTATGATTATTGTGTTGGCTATGTTGAATATAGTAGCAACGGGGCGCCAATTACTAAATCTTTGCAAAATGATAGTAAATTATTGTGTAACGTTAATTTTTGGGCAGATTAAAAAAGGAGGCACGTTATGACGTTTATAAAAGAAATTTTTTTCCCAATGTGTATAATTTCATTATGTTCGTTGGCAATTTGGGGATTTATTTATGGCGTTTATGCTTTTTTTCAAGTAAAAGAGTGTAAAATTTGGGGAGGCACTTATTCAATATCAACGGGGTGCCTTGTAGAATATAAAAGCAAAGTTTTAACGTTGCAAAGTTATAAAAATATTCAAGCAACTGAGGCTTTAATACAACCAGAAATTAAAAGGGGGCAGAAATGACTAGACAAGAATACCAAAGACGCTGGATTGCATGCAAACGTGCCAAGGTTGCCGGCTTAAATATTGAATTGGCAAACGCTTTTTTGGGCGTTGCGGCGGCGTTTGGATACGAAAAACAGACAGCCCGAGCGGCATTATATTTGGCCGCTAGGGAGGGCTTACTTGGAACTTTACAACGATAAAAAAGGGGGTTAAAATGACATCATTAATACTTGCGGGCTTGTTAATTTGTTACTGGTGCGACGTGATTACACTGGGAACACTTGTGTCGATTGTGCTGGTGGCGTTAACATATATAATATTTGAAAAAGAAAACATGTAAAGGGGGCGACTATGCAAGAAATACTAGAAAAAGCCCTACTGGGCGAGATTTATGGCAATATCTGGCACAATCCGGACCAAATTGAACTAAAAACAATCCTGGAATACCTTGGCGACTATGTCAAAGACCTTGCCGAGCAAAAAAAACGGCTTGACCTGTCTGCTTTGGCGGTTGGGGTTGCTGATGCTGTGCATGACCATTTTTTAGAGTGTGAAGAGTGCGGGGAAAAATTCTTACCTGGTGAAATGAACGATACTGAAAAAAAGTGTATTCATTGCAAACCAAACTACGACCCCGAGGGAATGCCTGGGGGCTGGAACGATAAACAAATAGAAAAAGGGTGGAAGTAATGAAAACGGCTTTTGTTTTGTGCCTGTGTGCGTGTTTTGCGTGCATGGGCTACTATCTGGGCAAAAATGATGGACTGTATCAAGGTGCCATTGATATGCGTGTATGCATGGATAACGGTGCGAATGATTGGTATGTGTCCGGCACTGAATTAAATTGTATTTTCGACTAATGTGTCGACAATTTGAAAAAAATGATGTAAAATAACATTGAACGAACCAAAAAAAGAGGTTAAGAAATGACTACTATTGAAAAATTACAAAAATTATACACTGAATTGCAAGGGGCAAACATTGAAAAATATGTTGACCAGAAAAACACTGGCAAAACCAAACTAGATTATTTGAGTTGGGGTGCCGCTGTTGACTTTTTTACAAAGGGCTGTCACGCTTTGGGGCTTGATTGGACTTATTCACATCGTTTTATAGATATGGGAACACGTGGGGCATTTGTTGAAACCACTGTGACGGTGTTTGATGCTGAAAATGGGGAAACAGTCGAAAAAATTATGTCGTTGCCTTGTATGACTTTAACAAACCAAGCCGCAAAAGATGCTGATGTGATGAATATCAATAAAACACAGATGCGTGCGTTGGTAAAATGTTTTACGCTGTTTGGGTTGGGATTAAAGTTATATTTGAAAGATTTTAGCGAATTAGATGAAGTAAAAATGGCATCAAGTAATAAACAAGATGAATTGGCAAAGAAAATCGCAATTATGCGTGAACGTATTAAAAAAATGCTGGACAATTTAAGCCCTGAAACCGATGTGTCGCAATTCGCAGATTATGCCACTTGTGACGATGTAGAACGCTTGACAGCTATTGGTATCGCTGTAAAGAAATTATACGACCAAGGGTGTTAAAAATGCACGTATTTGGTGGTTTAATATTGATTTTTACATTTGGACTAATATGGGGGCTTATAAAATGCATATTTTAGGAATTGTATTGGCGTTGTGTTTCTTGGGAATGGCAAAATAGGGAGGCAACCAATGAGAATTTACACAAAAGACGAACTGCCGCAGCATATGCCAGACGGAACCGCAAATCCGGACTGGCTGGCAATGCGGGCTGGAAAATTTACTGGTAGTGATTTTTATTTGTTTATGTCGTTGTTGAAAAAGGGCGAACTGACGGAAACCGCTGAAAGTAAATTGTACGAAAAAGTACTGGCGAATTTTGGTGATTATCCTGAAAATATAACCAGTGCGGCGATGGAACGTGGCACAGAGTTAGAACCCGAAGCACGTGCGGAATATATTGCTGAAACCTTTAACGATGTGCAGGAGGTCGGCTTTGTTGATTATGAATCATTGCGTGCTGGGGTTAGCCCTGATGGTGTGATTTATGACGCAGACGGTAATATTGACCGCTTGGTTGAGATAAAATGTCCGGGCATAAAAAACTATATCAAGATGGCAAAAGGCAAAATTCCGACACAGTATATCGTGCAGACCCAAATGCAGATGTTAATAACTGGTGCGAAATCGTGCGACTTTGTTATCTACCATCCTTCGATGCGTCTAGTGATTAAAAACATCAAGCCAGACGAGCAAATGCAGAAAGATATACAAACTGTATTAGAAAAATTAAATCCGCTTTACGACGAGATTTTGAGCGATATAGAAACAATGCGAAATTAAAGGAATAGAAAATGTTAGTTTTAACAATGATTTTATTTGTAATACAATGTGCTTATGGAAAGCCCTCTTCTTGGTGGATTGTTGGATTGCCTTTGGCAGCAAGCATACTACATTATTGTATTGAAGAAATTAGCAATGGTATATCACAAGCACGTTATGAAAAATGGAAAGCACAACAAGATAAAAGCAATTAAAGAGATTGGACAACCGTCAGTTTTTTATCTTCAATCCCTCTCTGACGGTGTTTGGCACTCCCGGGGAAGTGTGTCCGAATCCCCGAATTTTTTAAGGAGTGAAATATGTATAAAAACAAATATAGAAAATATCAGAACGACTTTGACGACAAAATTCAAAAAGAATTGCGTGAAAACAACTGCGTAAAACTGTCAAAGCAAGCCGCCAAAAAATTAGAACGCAACGGCTTGGCCAGTTGGAGTTCTGCTGAACAAGGCTGGTGGAAACGGTTATGGCGAAAAATTTGCAAAAAATAATTTGACATTGCAAAAATCGTTGCTAACATTTTGCTTACAACAAAGGAAAGGATAAGGTTATGGCAAAAGAAATTTTTATCACAGAAAACGAAAAAGCAATCGAGCAAGCGTTTTTGTTTTTCCCACGTGATGTTATCTCACGCAAGCAAATCAGCGAAATCAACCCCGAAGAAGTCACAGATGTGATTTTAGATGGCAACGACACCGAAATTCTTGACGTTTTTACACATGCAAAGAAACGGTATATGCCAAATGGTCTTGATTTTAACGAAAATATTGATATACTTAATACGTCATTTACAAAAGGTTGTTGTGTGTATGAAACACCGGCACCAAAACCACATACTGTGGATGACGATTATTTAACAGGGGACTCCTTTCCTATTGCTAATAACCAGTCCCCTGACCAAGATTCTACTTTTGATAACGATATGCAAGAAGACATCCCTATGGGAGAACAAATTGCTATACTGCAACCGTTGTTAGAAAACAAAAAAATTGGTGAAGGTACTGTTGCTGAATTAAGTGCAAAAATAGTTGATATTTGCAAAACGCACAAACTTTTTGAACGAGATGTTATTTCGGGCTTGTATAAAACCAAATTTTCTAAAAAAGAACTTATCTCGGAAGACCGTGCGGAACTTATGTTTAATTTACACTTCTGCGACCGTCTTGCTATTAAAACTATAAGTTATAAAACAGACGACGGAACAGGCAATAGAACACCGTCAGTGTCTTATCGCAATATTTCTCCACTAGAACTAAAATATATTTGGAAAGCAATTGGCACATATTCGACTTTTAATTCACGTATAGACTTTTTTAATAACATTCCAGAGTGGGATGGTGTGGAACGCATAAGAACATTTATGAAAAAATATTTTGAATGCGATACAAACCCAAACTTTTTTATGTTGCTGATGACTTGCTTGGTTGCAAAATTCTCGCCACGCAATGATTACTGCCCATATTTCTTTGATATTGTTGCAAAAACCAAAGATATTGGGAAATCATATTTATGTATGCGGTTGGCGGGCGAACAGTATTGTGGTTTTTTAACAATGGATTGTCGCACAATGGATGATTTTTGGGTAAACGCTTATGACGGCAACTATGCAATTATATGTGATGACGAATGTACTTGGAACGACAAAAGCAAAAGCAAAATTGCACTTTCTACCGACGCTATGAAACGTATGATAACTGTTAAAAAAGACAAGTTTTCACGCAAACACAAACAACCAGAAGAACACGAACGCCCATTTATTATTATGCGAACCAGTAACGACGTCAATCAGGTTTATGCCACCAACGAACGTCGGCAGATTATTTTTGAATGTTTCTTAAAAGACCGTGAATGTCGTATTAAGGACTTGCCAGACGAATTTTTCCGGCAGATGTTAGCCGAAGCAAAAGCATATTACATTAAAAATAACGGCATTTATCAACTCACAGATGGCGACAAATTAGAAATTAAAGAAACAAACCTTAATAATTATAATTGGGAAACAAAAGAAAATTATGCGATTTTGGGTTATATAAAATCAGTACGAGATGAACCAGATAAATGGAATACCGTATTGTCCGCTAAAAAGTTTGGTGGTGACAAGTGGGGGTCGTTCCAAAAATATATTGACTGGTGCGATGAACATAAAAAACCAGCGTTGCCATCACGTGCTTTCTGGCGTTCAGTTGAAGCATTGGCAGAATTACCAGAAAACAGCATCGCAGTTATTTCTTCTACCAAATACGAAATAGCCGGTGGCGGCAAGGCTCGTGTGTTCCGTATTGACCCCATAAAAACAGCGGAAGAACAAGAGTTAGACGACGTGCCTGACATTCCGTATTAAATTTTTACAAGATTGTCGACAAGCCGAAAAATTTGTGTTATAATCAGTTCGGGTGGTGCAAAGAATCCTTCATCTCATTTCTCTCTCCCCTTTGCCCACCCACCAAGATAAAGGAGAAGAAATTGCGCGTGGATATTTAGTCAGATACCAAAAGACTAACAAACAAAGGAGAAGAATAATGCAAGTAACAATCAAACGAACGTTCAAAGGACCGGAATACACCATCGGCAAACTCTACATTGACGGGGCGTATTTCTGCGATACTTTGGAAGATACTGTTCGCCCCGACGGTGTAAAAATCTACGGTAAGACAGCGATTCCTGCCGGCGACTACAAAGTCAAAAAAACTTGGTCGCCTCGGTTCAAAAAGAAACTACCCGAAATTCTTGACGTTAAAAATTTCAGCGGGGTGAGAATCCATAACGGCACGACAAATAAGGATACCTGCGGATGCGTTTTGCTTGGACTAAACAAAGTAAAGGGTGCGGTTTTGTGTAGCCAAAATACAATGGCGTTTTTTATGGACAGAACCCCAGACGAATTTGATTTAACCATAGAGTAGAAAGATGGCGTTAGACGATTTAATTGGAAAAATAACCTGTGCTGATTGTTTGGATGTCTTAAAACAGTTGTTGACTTTGTGCTAACACTTGTATAAAATAATACTCATAAGGAGTATAATATGCGTAATAATGAAAATCGTAAAAAATGGGCTAGGGAAAATTATCAAAAGAGAAAAAATGACCCAAAATATAAAGAATTAAAACAAAAACAAGCCAAAGTATATTATGAAACACACAAAAAACAGATTTTAGAAAAATGTAAAGAATATAGAGAAAGAACAAAAGAACATTATAACGAATATAGACGTAATTATAGAAAAGAAAACCCAAAAGGAATATATAGGGTCATTAAAGAAGGTTTGATTAAGAGAAATAAACCGTTAAGTTTTTTAGAAATTACAGCAGAAGAATTTGTTGATTGGTATAATAAACAAAAAAAGGTTTGTTATTATTGTGGGCGGTCTATTGAAGAAGTAAAAAAAAGCAACGATGCGTTTAATAAAAAAATATATAGATTGACAATAGATAGAAAGAATAATGATTTAGGTTATTCAAAAGAAAATATATGTTTGTGTTGTTATAGATGCAATAGCATAAAAAGTGATTATTTCACAGAATCGGAAATGAAGAAAATAGGGGAAATTATTAAAGGGAAAAATAATGTATTCTAATCAAGAAATGTCTGCTTTTGAAAACAAGATATTAAATATGGATTGTACAGATTTTTTGAAAAACTGCCCTGACAAGTATTTTGATTTGGTGCTGACAGACCCACCGTATGGGATGTCATTTCAAAGCAACCATCGTAAAGAAAAATATGCGCAAATTCAAAATGATAACAACCTTGATTGGTTAGGTGATTGGTGTAAACAAATAAATCGTATAAAAAAAGACGATTCGCACATTTATATTTTTTGCAGTTGGCACAATATAGATATTTTCAAGAATACCGTTGAAAAGTTTTTTCCGGTCAAAAACATTTTGATATGGGAAAAGAATTATACTGGTATGGGCGACCTTGTAAATGACTATGCCCCGCAATATGAGATGTGTTTGTATTGCAACCCATCAAACAAAGCATTAAATGGTCGCAGAGATAGCAACATTTTAAGATATGCACGAACACAAAACGAATTACACCCGACACAAAAGCCAATTGAATTGTTTTCTTTTCTAGTTGCTAAATCAACCAACGAAAACGACCTTGTCCTTGATTGTTTCAGCGGTTCAGGAACAACAGCGGTTGCCTGTCATAATCTGCACAGACGGTTTATCTGTATTGAACGTGATAAAGAATATTGGGAAGCAAGTTGCAAACGATTAGAACAAGCACAAAGACAACAGATGTTATTTTAAGGAACAAAAAGATGAAGTGTCCGCATTGTAAAAAAGAGTTAAAAGAAATTGCCGATGAACTCGACAAAGCAAACAAAGAAAAAGCAATATGTTTGGGTGTCGCATTACGCTATAAAGACGCATTGGAAAAAATTGCGTTCACTCGCAAAATCGAATCGATTGGCTATGGCTCGCAGGATAATTCTTGTGAAATCGAGATAGCACGAGAAGCACTTGGATTGCCCAAAGACCTACCAGAATACGATGACCCAGACTATGAATAAAAAGGATTAAAAATGAGCAAAGTAATAATTGCAAGATGTGTGCGATGCTTAAAACCGTACAATGTAAATTTAGCAAACATGGAAGAATACACACCGCAATGTCCACATTGTAAATGCTATGGTATGAAATATGAAGAAATAATGGCAATGCAACCAGAAATAGAAGAAAAATTAAAAAAAGTTTTCGCTATTGTCGACAAATGCGATAAAAGATGTTATAATAAAACTGTAAAACCAACAAAGGAGTAGCAAATGGCAAATACACCAATCATTAAAAAGCGTTGCGGGGCTTTCTCTGTCTCTGTTTTTGAAGAAACCAAGCAGAGCAAGTCGGGTGATTCGTATATCTCGCACAGCATCGTCTTGCAGAAATCTTACAAAGACCAAAACGGGAACTGGCAACGCCAATCTATCAATATGTTCGACAACAATGCACCAGAAGTCGCTTTCTTGTTGCAGTCAGCGTGGAACGATATGATTGATGGCAAAGGTGAACCAATGCCGACAGATTCCAAAGATGAATCAGTCGTGAAAGAACCAGATATTGACTCGGAATTACCTTTCTAAAAGGACACAAAATGGAATTATTATCAACACAAGAAGTAGCAAAGGTTTTGGGAATCCACGAAAGCACAGTTCGGTTGTGGGCAACCAAGGGCAATATGCCTTTCAAAGCCATTAAAATAGGCAAGTTGTGGAAATTCCAAAAAGCAGACGTTATGCAGTATCGTTATGGTACTGACTATGACCCAAACGAAGTAGGATTTAACAATGAAAACAGCGGAAACACTGCAAACAGCATTGACTAGGTACGAGCAAGAACTCACCACAATTCGTCAGAAAATAAAAGAGTTAGACGATGCGTGGGAAAGGGCTGGGGCTGTTATGGACAACCGTGATTTTTTTACTGCGTGCGTGCAAAAAGAAATGCTATTGCGCAAGCAAGAAGCAGAAGCGGAGTTCAGAATCAAATTCACAAAATGGGTTTTTGATTCTTAGGGCTATGGTGCACCAAGGTAGGGGGTAATTATGATTTCCAGTTGAAAGACTGTTGGCGAAAGACCAAGAAAAAGTATTTCCTCTAATTCCCCTATCTTTTTAAGGAAAAACTAAAAATGAATTGGAAAGAAGAACGAAAAAGGCGAAAATATAAATATCAGACAAAAAAAGAGTTTAGAAGGGTTTTTGCAAATTGGCAATCTATTTTTGGCAAAGATATTTCTCTGGAAAGTATGGTTACGGATTTGCAAATATATAAAGACCTAAGAAAACTCAAATAGTTTCGGGGGCGGGGTTTGAGTTCTCCTTTCACCGAAAAAAAATTGCTGGCATACCAATTCCCCCAAATGTATGCTTTTTAATGGGGCAGGGCATAATCTTTTTCTACATTCCTCATTGTCAACTCCTGCCCCACCAAGATAAAGGCGAACGCTATGACGAACATTATAAATCTTGACCCGACGACTTGGAGCAAACAAGACTGGCGTGATGCGTACAATTCGCACTGTGCAAGTTCCAAACAACCTTTAAGCAAGCAAGAGTATTATGCGACGGTTATGGCGAACGCAGAACGCTTAAAACCTGTTCTACAACCGCTTTCTGATGAATTGCGGAATAAGTGGATTAACGGGTGGCGAAACGCTGTTGTATGGGCAAAAAAACGCAAATGCGACTTTAATGGAGTGGCGTTGGAAAACTGCCGACCAGAAATCAATTTGGAAGAACTCCAAAACGATGTGAGAGATTTACAATGGGAAATGTCGCTGAAAAGATAACCTTAATTACCGATACCAGAGAAAAATTGGCTCTTGACTTTTCTTACAGCAAGTCCGTGGAATCTGTTGTTATAAAAAAGTTAGACGCTACTGATTACTCAATTTTGGGCTATGAGCACAAATGGGGTTGCGAAAGGAAGGCACGTGGCGACCTTGTAAATACGCTAGTTGGCGACCACGATAGATTCAAGCGTGAAATGGAACGGCTGAAAGATTATGATGAAGCGTATATTTTGGTTGAAGGCACGCACGAAGAATTGGCTAAATATTGTTTGCATTTTGGCAACGGCAAAGCATTAAACACTATTTATGGCACTTTGTTAAAATATGAAAAGCACTACCCAGTAACCGTTCAGTTTTGTAAAGACCGTCGGTTTATGTCGGATTATATAATTCGCAAAGCACAAGAATATTTACAAAAGAAAGGAGAGCAAAATGACCAACCCAAAGAAAAGGATAATCAAGATAGTTAATTCGTTTTATACATACCACCCCGACTTCGTGCAACACGATGACGGGTCGTATGAAGAACTGCCGACTGGCTGGTGGATTGCCGAGTGGACTGTCCAAGAGCAAGATAACTTGATTCAAGAACACTACACTGCGAGATTCACAACCGAGCAACAAGCCGATGCGTTTTTAGATGAAATCACATCGTCGTTCTGGGGGGCGGAATTGCCTTACAAGAGTGTATTGCTGACCGACCCAATATTCACCGCTGGAAAGTTGGTCGCCAAGATTAAACACGGGAAGCCATTAACAGAGGATAAAAAATAAAAACATTTGCGTTATTGTCGACAGTTTCACGAATTTGTATTATAGTTATAGTAGAAAACAAAAGGTCAAAAAATGAAAAAAGTATTATTAACTATCGTTTTGCTGGCGTTAGCAATATGTTCAGGTTGCACGATGGAGAAACTCGATGGCTACTGCGACTACACGATTTGGACAAACAGTTTTAACTGTGAATTTTAAGGAGGAATAAATGGCAAAGATTGAAAAAATGTTGCAGAAATATCCAGATTTTGACGATGTAAAAGAAAAAATCAACGAACTTTGTGATATTATCAACACCATACAAAAAGAAAGAGAGGCAGAACGGTTTGAGATTCAAGAGTGGATTGATATTCTTGAAGCAGTGCGTAAATCTGTGAATATCCACGAAAAAGAAATTGACGAATTGCAAATGAAAGTAGAACCAGAGAAATGTGAAATACCTGCCGAAAATGTGCAGGATGACGAAATAGAACAGGCGGAAAAATGGATTGGAAAGTTGTGTTGGTTTTCACAACTACACGGATGTCGTCAACACATTGCTATATTAAAACGGGTGTCAGAAAGCGGGTTATATGTTACAGACGACGGCGAATTACATTACGCATACTGCGAACCAGTAAAACCAGATGACGAGATTATTTACAAAGGAGAATAAGATGAAAATAACTGACCAAAAAATACTTGCCGCATTACAGAATGGTAAAAGAATACGGCAACCAAACTTTACCAGCAATGACGAATTTTTCCTGTCAAGCAATGGATTTACAATAACGTCATCTGGGCGCATATTTGTTACAGGTAAAGAAAACGCACCAATTCCAATGCAAATTGACTTACTTGCATCTGATGATTGGGAAATCGTGAATGATGATGAAACCCAAAACGGCAACCAATGGAGATGGCAAGATGAACAATGATATGAAATGTCCGTTCTGTAATGGCGAATTGGTTGGAACTATTGGACATCCAATATGTCGCAATCAAAATTGTGTGATGTGTGATGACCCAATGCCACAAGATTTATTGGAAGAACTTATACGCACACGCAAGGCATTGGATGTCGCTGTTGATGCGATAAACAAAATACTTGTTCTTGATAGTGGGAAGTTTATACAAGAACCCGCAGAAATGTGGAAAATTGCAAAATCTGCAAAAGACAAAATCACAGCACTAGAATAAAAGGAAGGGTAATAAAATGTCAAAAGCAAAACAAATAGAAGACTTTCCTGATTATTATATTACAGATACTGGTAATGTGTTTTCACGCAGAAATAAACTCGGCAGATTTAGAAAACTTATTCCAGCACATATATCAACTGGTTATCTTGGCGTTGTTCTTTGTAAAGAAGGAAAACAAAAAATGTCTTCCGTACACAGACTTGTTGCAAAGGCGTTTATACCAAACCCAACAAATAAAAGAACGGTAAATCATAAAAATGGCATTAAAACAGACAACAGAGTTGAAAATCTTGAATGGTGCACATATTCTGAAAACGAGATACACAAACATAGGGTTTTGGGTGTCCCATACAACGCACCAATGCGAGGTCTTTTTGGTAAAAACAATCCGTTTTCTAAGCCTGTTTTACAAATAAAAGATGGAATTGTTATTGCTAATTTTGAAGGGACAAAAGATGTAGAAAGAAAATTGGGATTTTGTAATGTATGTATATCAAAATGTTGTAATGGCAAACAAAAAACGGCTTATGGGTATAATTGGAAATACAAACAAAAGGATGTAAAATGAACCTAATAAGAGAAATAAAACAATATCAAGCACCAGATGGAACTTGTTTTAATACAAAAGAAGAAGCAGAAGAATATGCCGAACTTTTGAAGAATCCACAGTTCATTAAAACACAAGAACGTATTGAAAAACTTGAAAATGAAGTGCGTGAATTACGAGCAGAAATCATAGCAATAAAAACTACACCAAAGATAAACCCAGATATTTATCCTTGGCAACAACCACAGGTTCGTTTTACACCGTTCTCATATCAAGCATATAATCCTGCCACAGGACAACCAGAACAAAAGGAAAGGAAAGATGATAACGCAGGTAAGCGAGCCAAAATGGGATAAATCACGCAGAGAGTGGGAAATTATCTACACTGTCAAAGACAACACCATCGGCGAATATAAACAGCGTGTATGGGCAGAAACACTCGTTGCGGCAGAACGGGTCGTCGCACAGATAAAAGAAAAAATGCGGTGATTTTACCGCACTTTCGACCAGAATTTGTTCATATTGATAGCATCATTTTCCAGCAATATTCGCAATTCTTCTTCCGTATTTGCACAACGAGTAACGCCCCGAGTTATTGGCGTCGCTTCAAGCCAATTATCCGTACCTGCATCGACACGATGAATTTGGTAGTAATAAAAATTACCAATGCACCAAGTTTTAAGGTAGGTTTTATGAACTAAGGGTTGCTTTTTCATTATTTTGCTTTCTTTTCTTTCTTCAACGCATCAGCAATTTTCTGTGCATCTTCTTTCGTGAACACAACGCTAAACAAATCTGCCCATTTAACTATCTTGGCAAGAATTTTATTGTCCTTGTCCGAGGGCGTAATGGCGACTATGGCTGTACATAATGCCGTAATCATACCCCAGATTGCAAAGATTGTTTCATAGTTTTCAACAAACCAAGTCATTTTTTACTCCTTTTTTTTGGTTTCTTGCAATAGTCTTTGTACATAGCAACGCAGTAGGAATTTCCGCCCATCGCCGTGTATTCGTCAAATAACTGATGCACAACGGCGGTATCACCCCTGTCCATAGCAGATATCAACTCCAACCGCAAAGTGCGTTTTTCAAGGTCGTTTTGGCGCGTTAAAACCGCATCTAACTTGTCTTCAATACGCCCTTTGTACTGTATGCGTTTTACGACCCACTCCACTAATGTTATAACTAGCCTCCACATTTTTCTATCTCCTAAACTGTTTTTTCATATTCACATTCAAGTTGTAAGTTATTCAAACTCGCTTGCGTGATTTCCAGTGTGTTATCGCCTGCCTGCACTTGTAATGTCTGTCCTGTGACAGATTCCGTTGTCGGTGTTGCTAACGGATACACGATTATGACTGGCGTTCCTGCCGCGTATTGGTCGGCAAGCCATACCTTAAAATCATCTGCGCTAGTTGTTTCTGCACTCTTAAAAGCAATATTTCCGTTTGAATAAGAACTAAATTGATTTTGCGACATATTCACAATATTTACTTGTGGTCCAGCATAAGAATAATGCGAACATATCAAAGAAGTTGTGTTAAATGCACCAACATCACCTTGAAAGTTATACCATACACCACCGGTTCCAGTCATCCAGTTTTCTGTTCCATCAAGCACCTTTATCCCGACCTTTCTCGTGACATCGCCAGCGATAACTTCCTGAACATCGGTGTAATCGCCAACCTTTAACAGCATTTCAGCCGTTGCGGTGCCACCGTCATAATACGGAACATAGGCGGTTGCGGTTGAACCTTGTTCAACCTGATATGTTCCCAACGGAGTGTTAGTTTTATTAATATTAAATCTTATATAACTTACACCAACAGGAATTTCAAACGGAACTCCAGTACCAGGCGAAGCAGTTGTTACAAATTCTTTATTAGCATTAAAGTATATAACAGTATCTCCAACCGCCGTTCCATTGTTACTACGAATATATTTTTGTCCACTAATGGTATAAATATAATCACTAACAGCCCATCCAGTTCTTGAAATAATGCTTACTTGGTTATTCTCTACAATAATACTTTTGTTATCATCAACAGCATTTTCATCAAACAAATTCTTCCCGTGGACATTTATCGTTTCCACCGTGCCGTCTGTGTAGATTTCAACAGGGTCGCTTACTGGGTCGCCTGCGACAAAATCGCCTGTGCCTGCGTTTGTGAAGAATTGACCGCTGACGGTGTCATACATACCAACGACATTGGAACTGTTTTTGGCAGGAACAAAGTTTTGTATTAAATCACCGTTTGTATCACGAACCTGATATGTTTTTATTCTTTTTGCAGACGATGGCACCGCAGAATCAACAGTTTGTGTTCCAAACAAATACGGATGATGTGTGTCTGTCCAAGAATCTGTCGTCAAAACAGTTGAAACACCGCTTGTTGAATAATAATTTGTGTCGTTTACAGTAAAGTTGCTTTGTGTGACATCTAACAAAATATCAAAAAATGTCCCTGCTGTCCATCGCAATTCTTCTATAGCAGGAAATGAACCTGTAATATTACCATTTTTGTTGTATGCACCAATATATGTTGTTGGTGAATGAGTCCAACCTATAATACAACAAGGACCATCAGCATAAGATGCGTTTGATTTATAACCCCAAATGTTAGATGCGTTATTCGCATATACAGACGCCACGACTAATCTATATTTATACGCAGAGTTCAAACCAATTCCCGTATCAATATACTGCGTTCCACTTGATTCAATGTAATCAAGCAAAGTATAACCCAAAGGCAATCCGCTTTGATGTCTTGCTTTCAACACCCCATTATTACTCACAATGTCCATTGGTGTATCAGGGGTTGGCACCGCCTCGCCACCTGCCGCAAATGTGCCTGCTGTTGCCGTCTTAAATGTTTTGCTAACCGTATCATAGAACCCAACAACAGGAACCGTGCCTCTCTGCACCGCTGGAACATAGTCAGCAACTAATTCGCCTTGTGCGTTCCACGCTTTGAACGAATACAGATAGATGCCTGCATTGTTTCCTGTTATTGTGCCGTTGGAATTTGTTGCGTTTATCGCGAGTGCCGCACCATTTGAGTTTGTGCCTGTAAAGGTTTGTGTGAATAATGTAGAACCACCTGATTCCAGCGTTGCAACCTGATTGTTGTATGTAAGTTTATAACGGGTATTGTTTTGTGCCGCCAAACCTGAACTATAACGGTCCCCTGACCCTGAGCCAAACGCATCAAAAACAATTTCAGAACCAATTTTTGCGCACAATAAACCAATGCCTGCCCCAGAAGACGAACGACCGCCTATGAAAGTTTGGTTTCCCGCAGGAACAGTTGTCGTCTGGAAGTCCATTTCAACACGACCATCATAGGTTGGCACGATGTCTGTCAGCAAATATGAGCCGTCCATCATATAGATAAACTGCCGTTCAATATACCCGTCTGGTATATTGCGTTGTTCTGTGCCACCAAACGCCTTGACATAAGATAGGGAATCGGCAATCGCATCGGGCAGTGACAGGGGCGAGATACCGGGCCCAACAATAACCTTTTGTCCACTCGGCCCAGAAACAATTAAAACACGACGAACATTCTGCCCCGGCAAGATACTGTTTTGCTTTATTACCAACTGCGTTCCGCCACGCAAATTATCCAATGGGTCGCTTACTTCAATCACTTTCCAAACAACCCACTCTTTGCCAAGTGCGGCGGCGGCATCAATGTCCGCTTGGGTCACTGGCAACACACGTTGAATATTATGGGCTAAATCACCCAACATTCTTAAATCTGATTCGGAACAAGCCTTAATACGAATTGGTAACATTTACAAAATCCTTTTATATATAATATCCATTTCGAAGGGGCAAAACTGCCCCTAACGATTATTTTTTACGTTTTTTTCCACAACTCATTTTTTTCTCCTTGACTTTTGGTTCTTGTTCTTGTTATAATTCGCCCGTAGGTTTGATTGCTGAAAGGCATTTATGCCCCGATGCTTTCCTACCTACTCTTACCCCTGCTCGACTTGGTCGGCGGGGGTACTTTTATGGCTGAACGGATATTTTTCTTTTATCTCAGCAGATAATTCCGTCATTTCCGCCACATACGCCGTTTCTTTTTCTTCTGTCCATTGACCAATCGCTTGCAAACGCAGTTTTTCCAGCGTCAATCTGTCGGTCGTTTCTGCATACGCCTGCTTGCGTAAATCGTGCATCTGGGAACGGGTTGGTTCTGCTTCGGGTGTCACTGGTATTTCAACAATACGATATGTGCCATCGCCCACAGGTTCGGTCATCATCTTTGAGTGGTTGACAGCACACCAGTTTGCGAAGTCAATATGCTGTTCTTTTGTAATAATCTGTCCTATTGTGTACATTTTATCCCCCTTTATGCCGCTATTCCGCTTACGTGCCAACAAGCCCCTATACCGCTTGTTGCTGAACCATTCCAACGACCTTGCAGTTTGAAACCTGTTGTGGTTTTATCATAATATACGGCAACGGGTGTTCCACCACTGGCACTATAATAATTATTTCCTGTTGTTATAATATAGTTAGTATCTGACATTGGTACAGGTAATGTAACAGTCAAAGTAGTACCACCAAGACCGCCCTGTTCTACCCAACCTGATTTATACTTTCTATACCAAGTATAGTTGTTTCCCGCTGATGGGTCTTGCTTTGCAACCACATAGTCAATCATATTAGTGTTGCCAAAGTCAGTATCGGCTTTATCGTTGAAGTCTTCGGTGTTGATTCCAGCAGTGTTTTCTATTGCCGTCTGTGTAAATTCGCCAACATAGAAATACAGATACATTTGTGTTGCACGTTGTTGCACAGGTGCATCGTTTTGATATGTTGATGATGATTCGGATGCGTCAAATTCAACACCGTATGCTGTGCCTAAATTACTACCTGCTGTTGCACCGATTTTTGTGGTTGCACTTGTTGATTTGCCTTTTAATGCACCATTAGATGTGTCGGAATTAGTATAACCCATATAATTCCACACAGAATCGCCAGTAATATTAGGCAAAGATTCTGGCACATACTTTCCAACAGTATCACGCAGACCTGTCACGCCAAATTGCGTTCTCGGCAATTTGAATCTTTTATTGCTTATATCTATGATATAATACCACGCAACGCCTGTCGCTATGTAAATATTGGACACATTTGTTTCGTCTGTTGTACCAACAATCTTTCTTCCACTATGCCCTGTATAAACACTCACAGAATAACCAGCAACCGTTTCTGTTGTCGGTGTGACATAGGTGTTGCTCATAAACGAATATGTATTACCGCTTACTGTTATTGTGTCGTTGACATCATCATATGCTTCAACTGTTCCAATTTGTGTTGTCAGGTCGCTATTCAAATACACTGCATCGCCAACCGCTGGTGTTCTTGATTTTGTGTATGCTGGACCACCGCCACCATACCAGTATGTGCTGATTTGTATATCATAGAATAATTCGTTGAATGCTGCTTCATATACCGAACCATTCTGCCAAGAGAAAGTATCCGCACGCAACCATTGAACGTCATTACGCAACGCATCTGACCATTCCCACGCAAACAGGTCTGGGTGGTATCCACCAGTGGTCGCAACCTGAATGTCGCCCGAACCCAAGATTGATTCGCCGTTGATGGTCTTGATGTTCGTTCCGCTGACTAACTCTGGTTGAAAACCAATCCAACCACTAACATCTGAACCACCATTCCAGTATGTATATTTCCACAAATATGGCGTTTGATTACCGCTTGTCATCGTCAACACAATAACCTTGTTTGCGGCGGTTGTGCCATCCATAATTTCAACAGTTACTTCGGCATTGACCAACCCAGACGGCAAATCGCTGAATGTTACTTCGCCCAGATATGCCTTTCCTTTTGTTGCTGTGGTATCTGCCGCAACCGCATCGCAGAACGCCTTGGTTGTACCACTTGTTGACCAGCCAGCATGGAATGTTAAATAGGTTGAACGGCTATCGACATAGTCCTTATTGACAATCTGTCCGCCCGCTGGATTAACCGGCATAACAACCGTTGAATTGCCTGTAATTTCAATATCTTCAAACGATATAATCAATGGATATGGTGTAAATTCTTTGCTTTGGTGATTCCATAATATACGCCCGCCTTGTTGACCTGTTTGCTCTGCAATATCCCAAATCTTGCTTGTAATTGGCACATAGCCGTCATACTCGGCTGGTGGTGTAATCGTTTCTGTTTGCACCCAAGCACCCGATTGGCGTTCGTATATTACAATTATTGGGTTGCCTTGTCCGTCTATCTGTGAAAAATCCGCATAATTTGTGCCGTTTTCTGCACTTGGTGCAACGGTTGCCGAATACATCTTTGCATACCATACACCTTGGTCGGTAATCATACGACCAGAGTTTGCCGCCAAATCTACTTCGCTTTTCAGGGCTAATGTATCTGCACTAGCGGTCACTGGAACGCTAATATCATAACCGTTGTTGATAACCCCTGTGTAAATCTTATCAATATGGGCATCGCCAAAGTGAATGTCGCTTGTGCCGACGTGTCCACGCCCTGTGACTAATGGGTGGATTGCCGCCTGCGATAAATCCATCGACAAGGATTGACTTGCATTGTTATTGTTTATAAATCGCAAATGGTTAGTGTTCTGCCCTGATTGAATTATACGCAACACTGGGTAATTAGCGTTGTATTGGAAACACAAGTCGCCCGTCATTGTTCCGCCAGCCAAAGGCAAGAAAGTATCGTCGACATAAGCAATTAAATCGATAACTTCGGTTTCTAACTCTTCAAAAGTGTAATTAGCAGATGCCACCGCATCGCCATCGACACGACGTTGTAATGCCGTCAAAACACTCATTCCGTTGTAAATGGTAGCACTAGCCGATGCATCACCGCAAAGCAACTGTACGTTCATTGTATCACCAATTTCAGCGTGCAATGTAGCGGTTTCGCTCTCGGCAAAGTCAATCACAAAATCTTTGCAAAATTCAAATGCTTCTTCACGAATATTAAACTGTTTTGTTAAGATTGAATTGCCAATTTTAATAACCAGAGAGAACGGAATTTCTTTATAAACCGAACTGTCCAAACTGTGTCCGCAGAGTTTCAGCACCCACTTGGTGTTTGGCGTAAAAATCTTTGGGCTTGCAAAGGTATAAGTCGCATTGACCCACAAAGTATTGCCAGATGCCAAGAAAGAACCAGTTAAATCACGCCCATCGCCATAAACCGTCGTGGCTGATACAAGTGTTCCGTTTGACAGTTTCCAGTTGTCTGTGCCTTTCAAAACGGCTGTGGCATTACCCCGATGGTCAGAATATACAACACTGCCGTCAGACGTACCTGCTGGCATATTTGCAAAAGTCGTCGGTGTGGCTTGGTTTTGTGTTTCCAACACCGATTTTGCCGTATCTTTACCTTTCAAATGCTGTATAAACTTATTCTCGGACATAATCTACTCCATTATCTGCCATCTGCTGGAACAATTACAATATCTCTCATAATTCTTTTGGTTGATGGGCTTACTTTATCAATAATATCTTCATAGGTTTGGTCAACGTGCAACCCACGATTACGCAAAGCCCTATCACGAACATTATCTAACATCAAGGTTAATGGTCCTGTGTTAACATATTGTTGAACGCCTAATTCTGCATCACGTAATGCTTCTGGCGTAACCCAATG
>Ga0310690_10001860_pt1 | contig 36332 bp, 52 predicted proteins | sample AusTroGonzalo_MG_2_FD_207661 | JGI IMG/M metagenome (GOLD analysis project Ga0310690, IMG submission 207661) | Bovine rumen microbial communities from tropical cattle in Woodstock, Queensland, Australia - Gonzalo_04 (v2) (version 2) | ecosystem: Host-associated > Mammals > Digestive system >...
CCGGTTTCGGGGCGCGGCGTTTCTTTTCCTCCGCCTCCGCCTTTTTCGCCTCGGCCTCGTCCGCGGGGAGGTCTTCCCCGGCGTAGATGTACAGACCCAGACCGTGGCGGGCGGCGGCTTTCGTCAGGGACCGCTGGATGGCCTTGTTCATATCCATCGACGTTACCTTCTCGACAGGGATCGAGTTGTTACGCAGGTCCATAATGGGCAGGTACTCGATATGCTCCTGGCCCTCGATCGTCACGCCGGTCTTGACCCAACAGGTCCGGCCGTCGTCGAAATACGGACGGCCGTCCGGGGTCTCGTAGATCGTGTACGTCGCGGTCGGATAGTGTTTCTTTACCATCTGCCAGGCCCAGGCCCAGGACAGGTAGGTCAGTCCGTTCTTGCGTTCCGTGTGTTCGTTGCAGTTGATCCCGTTCAGGGTATCAAACACGGACGGCTTGGTGGTTGTTTTCTGTTCCATTTGAATAGGGGTTAGTTGTTGTATTTCTGTTCGTAGTAGCGCTCCATCGCGCGGTCTTCGGCCTCCAATTCGGCGACGGACCGGAAGTACTCGTCGTCGGAATTGTCAAACAACTCCCGGAGGTCGTCGGGGTCGAGGGTGTGCAGGTATCTCATAATCAGTCTTCGATGAAAATGGCCTGTTCCTTATTCAACCAGCGACGGCGTTCGTCGGTCGTGAGGCCGGTCCATTGGGTCGCGTATTTCGCGGTGGTCCGGGAGTAGTCGTGGTAACTCGTCAGGTACAAAGTCCCGGCGATCCGGACGGCGATCAGTTCCCGGTAGGACTGGAACGCGACGCCGTTCTCAAAGCGGATTTCGAACTGGTTCGCGACCGGGTTGTAGGTCTTGGGTGACGTCATATTCAACACGTACCGGGGAGCGCCCAGGCGCTGGTACAGTTCGGTGCGGGAAATCGTTTTCATTTCGCGTCCTCCATCTTTTTGAGTCCGAACCCGGAGACGACGACGACGGCCAGCCATCCGAGGGTCCACAAAAGGTTACAACTGCCGTCGGGATTTTCCGCCCCGGCGAGGATGATGCCCGTAAAACAGGCCGCGGTCAAAACCGCCTTGAAAAGTTTCTGTTTCATTGTAGTAATTGTAATTAGGTGTTGTTTTTTCGTTTGGTCCCGGACGGACGGCCAGGCCCGCCCGGAACGGTTTTTCTCCCCCGCGGAACGTCTCGCCCGGCGGGATCGTCCCAAAAACGTGTTTTGTGTTTATAGCCTCCCGTCTTGCGTTGGGTGGTTATGCGGTCCGGGTAACCAGGCACCGGTTCTTTTCCCGGTCGTAGTTTACCGTATAGGTCCGGCGGTACTCGCCGCCGATCGTAGACGCGTAGTTCCGGACGAGGGACGGCTTTCCGTCTTTCGCGCGGACGATCAAGGTCGCGCCGATTTCCATCTCCAGAAACTTGGATCGTAAGGACTTCTTCATTGTTGTATCGGGTTATCGTTCAATGCTGAATGCGTATTCGACGACGGGGACACCGGCCTCGGTCATCTGGTCGGTAACGACGAGAAAGCACCACTCCTTGTACTTCCGGCTGTAAATCCGGACGAACGTCTTGCCTTTCGGATCGTCCGCCTTGTGCCAGGCCGGGAAACAGCGGCCGACGCCCTCGTAGTCCTTCCCGTCCCATCCCTTCGTCGTCGCGCGGACGTAACCGGCGCGGACCATATCGCCACAGGTTTCGGGTTCCTTCTTCTGTTTCTCCGCAGGTTCCGGGACCGGGGCGACGAAATCCCGGATGACGGCGGCGGCGTTGATAAGTTCAGCGAGTTTGGTGTAGAACGGGCCGTCGTGGGTGTTGCGCGGGAACTGTTCGGCGGCGGCGGTCAGGTTGTTATAGACGTCGGTCCAGTTAATCATCTTTTCCATATTCGTTTGTTTTTAGGGGTTGTTAGGGTCGGGGTCTTATTGAACTTCGTAGCGGGTTTCGTAGCGATCCGTTTCGGAACGGAACCGGACGACGGCGCCGGTCTCGGTCTTTTCCATCTTTCCGTTGTGGATGATCTTCCAGTAATCAGCGACGTAGCGGGCCTGGTCGATCGCGGTTTCCTTCGTCGGGTAGGTATTGACGTCGTCGGTGGTGTAATCCAGGACGCCGTTCTTGTATCGGGTAATCGTGAAAAAGTATTTCATTGTGTTCGGGGTTTTTGGTTGGGGGACCGAAGTCCCCCGGTTCAACTTGTTTCGTATTATTTCGTGAGGTAGCCGAACGTCGAGCAAAGGTGGCTGATCGCGCTGTATTTCTCGTAGGCGGCTTTCGCGGCGTCGTCGTCGAAGGTATGATCCCAGGCGTGGGTGGACTGGAGTTTAATCATCCGCGGGAGGATCGTCCTGTAATACAGGTCGTGCAATTCTTCCGCGAACCGGGCGACCTCGTCTTCGAAGTGCGTGAAGTTGTCCGGGAACAGGGTGCAGAGTTCCGCGTAGGACTTGAACATAGCCGCGTGGATCTTGTCGTCGTCCTCCTCGGTGACGTCGGTCAGGGTAAGGACTTTTTCGGTTTCCGATTCGACGGTGTAAACCCCTTTCAGGTAAGCGATGTAGGCGGGATCAAATTCGTTTTTGTAAATCCGGGTGTTCATTGTGTTTGTTTTTTAAAGGTTTTTATTTGTATATTTGTTTGTTGGTGTTGCAAAATTACATACTTTCTTTGTAACCTACAAATTTTTTTTGTGTTTTTAACAAACTTTTTTTGAAAATGCAGACTAACGCAGACAAACTGGCATTTGTGAACCGGGTTTTTGGCCTGGCTTGCGCCCGCGGACTGTGCAAGACCAAGTCCGAGTTCGCCCGGTTGCTGGAAATTAACCCCTCCGTCCTGTCGGCGGCGATGGGTTCCCGCCCGGAAACGTTGACCGACAAGATGATGGGACGCGTCGCGGCGTTCGCGACGGCGAACGACCTGGACGCCGACGGGGATCAGGCCCCGGCGCCGTCCGTCCTGGTAATCCCCTACGGAGCGCGGGGCGGTACGATCGGCGACTTCCTGGACGGCGTCCGGGAATACGACTGTGAACGGATAACGTCGCCCATCAAGGGGGCGGACTACGCGATGGAAGTAACCGGGGACAGTATGTCGCCAGAATACCCGTCCGGGAGCCGGGTCTTGATTAAGCGGATCGATCCGATGGCGTTCGTCGCCTGGAACGAGGTCTACGTCCTGGACACCCCGAACGGGGCAGTAATCAAACGGGTGCGGAAGACCGGCGACCCGTCCGTCGTCGAGTGCGTCTCGATCAATCCCGCCTACCAGCCGTACACGATCCCGGTCGACTTCATCCGGGGGTGGTATCGGGTGCTGATGGTTATGTCGCTCAAATAACGAAACGGGGCCGGACCCGTACACAGTCCGACCCCGTCGCGCTAACAACCATTAAACGGAATGAAAGAGCCAAAAACACCACTTGAAAATATAGAACTACCGGAATCTGTAAAACGCGACGCCGAACGGATCGCGAACGACCCGGAGGCGATGTTGCGCCTGGTCGACCTGCTGTTCTTCCTGGACGACCGGCCGACGATCCCGTCGTAAAAGAATAACCGGGGAGACCGTCACGGCGTCCCCGGTTCGCAGACTAAACAAACACAATTCAAATGTAAGAAACCTATAAAACTCACCCGGAAATATATCCGGGACGAAAATCGTAAACGGCTACGGCCAGCGGAACAATTCCAGAACGCGACGGTTCGCGTCGTCGATCAGGTCCCAGTTCCGTTCTGCGTATATGTCCGCGATCGGGAAGTAGCCGACGTGACACAGGCACTCGTCGATGGTCGCCTTTTCGACGCCGACGCGCCGGGCCAGGGTCGCCCAAGTATGCCGGGCCGCGTAGAAAGTGAACCGCGGGACACCGGCGTCGTCGCACCAACGGGCCAGGCCCTTGTTGACCTTCGCGGTGGCGTATTCCGGACGACCGGCCAGCCGGTGCAACCGGTCGACGACGGACGCCCTGCCGCAAATTTCTTCCGGAACCCGAACCCGCATAAGCGCCCCATCGGCCCTGCGGCTCCTTGTCTTGCGTCTTTGGTATTCCCAGACCGGGGCGTCCCGTAATTTTTCTACGGCGGGGACCTCGTACAAGTCCGCCAGGTTCGCGCCCATCGTCGCGAACGAAACGACGAACGCGTCGAGCGCGGTCTGGACCGACGCGACCGGGTGCCGGGCGTCGATTATCGTCTGCATCAGGTCGATCGCCAGGGGGCGCTGGCCCCGGCTCGGCGGGTGGCGCGGGATCAATCCCCGAAACGGCGACCGGGGTATCAGGACCAGGTCCGCGTCCTCGTCATTATAACGTTCCTGCGCCCGCGTATATATGCGCGATAATTTCGCCATAGCGCGACTTTCCGCCCCGCCCGGTACGCGAACCCGTTTACTACGTAAAACGCGCCCAGACTGAAAAGAAAACGCCTTGCCGGGCAACCACGCGAGGAAGTCCTGCAACAGCGGCCGGGTTATCTCGTTCACGTCGATCGCGTCGCGCCCCAGGAACTCCCGGAACGTATGGACGGCGGTCACGTATTGACCGCGGGCGCCGGGGGTCAGGCCCGCGATATAGTTCCGGGCGAAGTCGAAGAAATCCAGCCGGAACGTCGCGCGGGTCTCGTCCGCCCGGATCGCGTCGACGATCCAGTCGACGTCCTTCCCGGCCAGGTCCTCCGGGGTCAAGGTCGCGACGGTCGACCGGTAACGGGCGACGACGACGTCGGCGCGGGCGAGGACGTCCGGGTTCTTGATCCGGAGGGATCGGGTCAGGTCTTCGGGGCGGGCGACAAGGTTCGTCGGGAGACGGCGGCACCGTCCGGCGTGATAGACACGGATAGCGACCAGATAGGACCCGTCACGGCGACGATTGGATGGGACGACAATCGGCTTGAAAGTAACCACGGGAGAAAGGTGTTTGTTCGTTGCAGACAAAAGTAAGACAAAATCCGGAACCGGTCAACGGAAAAACGCCCCCGCAATAAGTTTAGGCGAATAGTTTTTTCATAGGTTAAGTTTTAGGTTAGAATTGCGGAGTGCGGCTGTCGAGAGACACCCGCACTCATTCTTTTCGCCGTTCCAACGGCCTCCAGGGCCGATTTTCACGGCGCCGCGAATTAAATCTGTGCCAAACGTCCGGACGTCGAAGACAACGTCGAGACAAAAACGGCGGAAAAACAAAGGCCCGGCGTCGCGACGACGTCAGGCCCACCCCTAATTACAAACGGGTTTGATACCGCGGTACAAAGGTAGGGATTTTCTCCGAACCGTGCAACACCCGTCAATCAAAGCCACACTCCCACCCAGGGACGTCGATCGTAAAAGACACCCCGGACAGTTCCGTCACGGCGTCCGGATGGAGGACGTAGTACCGGCCCCCTTCCAGTTTCGCGTACACGTTCGCGGGTTCGTTGTTGTTTTCGGCGGCGAAATAGAAAACGGTTTCCTTCATCGCCCCGGTCTTCGGGACCACTTTCAGGTGGACCTTTTCCGTCCCGGAGAACGATCCGTTAATGAAGACCAGGCCGTAGTTGTCGGAGAAGACGAAGTCCGCGTCGTCGAACGGGATATAAGAACCGCTTTGTCCCTGGTATTGAATCTGTGCGACCTCGGACCGGTCGAAAACGACGCCGACGGACCGGACTTCTACCGGCAGGGCGTACTCCGTAGTCCCGTACTCGATCGCCACGTAGGAATCGGTATAGAACCAGGGCGACTTCCCCATCCTGTAACTGGACGACGGGGCGCAAAGCATAGAAATCAGGTTGCTGTTGTAGCCGGTCACGCGGAACGTCCCGATGGGGACCGTATACGACCGGCCGAACTCCATCTGGATAAACTGGTTCTCCTGTTCGTTCGTGTACAGTTTGACCGGGAACGCGGTGTACGTCGACTCGATCAGCGCCAGGATTTCGTCGTGGTTCGCGGCGCGGGTCATCGATCCGGATTCTACCAGGGTCGACCGGAAAACGACGGTGGTCGTCGCCGGGGCCTCCCGACGACAAGCGACGACGCAGACCGCCGCCGCAAGGATCAATAGAATTTTCTTCATCGCTGGTATTGAATTATGGGGGCGGACGTCGATCCGCCCCCGGTTAATTCAGTCAATTAGGGCCGTATTCTTATTCATTTATGGCCGTTCGTCTAATTCATCTAAAATGTAATAGAATATCATTCCTGTTGCAATCCCAAGAAACAGGCCGAAAAATATCTTCATCTTTTTAGTCCTCCGTCATTCTCTCTACTTTATACTTTAAGTCTTTCATCCTAACCCTTACCGTACTTGGGATTACTCTTCTCACGCTCATATAAAGTTCGTGTTCGATGTCGGAAATCCGATTGTTACTTTCGTATTCTGCGTACACATCTATCGTAATTCGGTAGTGGTCTTGTTTCTTTTCCTTTTTCATACTATTCTTCTATTTTCTTTACCTTTGACTTATCCCAGCAACTCCCGAAACCCCTCCAATCCCGAACACACACGATGCCTCGTTCTTTGTTGAACTTTGTTACAATACATTCCCGATATGGCTTTTTATCCATTACCAAAACTTTGTCCCCGAACTTAAACCCGTCCACATCGAAAGTCCCTTGTTTAACCATAGTGTCAAGTAACCGCCCAAGTCTTGTCCGCTTTGCGTTGCAGTAGTCCTTGATGGCATCACGGGTTTCCCGTTCTACCGTGGCGGTTACTTGCACCCTCTTGTTCTCTACGGCTTTCCTCCCTGCTCCTGGGCGAAAGCCACCGTGTTTTCGTTTCTCGTTGTCCATATTGCAGATTGGTTTGTTTCTGCAAATATAAACATTCTTTCTTGATTAAACAAATTATTTTTTCAAGTTGGTCAATTAGGGCCGGAATCTCCCGTGAAATTCATCGTCAAGTTTCTTTTGTGCATCTTCTTGGGCGTGATAGATTTTCGTTGACAACCATCCGGCGAACAAACCAATGCCACAAGCAAGAATAAATGCTATTGCTATTTTCATATCTCAATTATTTAGGGCCGAAAGTAGATGAGTTACCAATTCCATTGTTCTACTCGGCCATCTGTATTTACAAAGCGAACGCCTCCGTATCGTAATTTGTCGAGGTCTTCACGATAGTTTTCAGGGTGTTTTCGTAGTCTTACCCTGTCAAGGATTGCGTCAATTACGAAGTTCCCGTAATCACCCAGTATTGCCCGTAATCCTGGGACTCTTTCACTACGATAGGAAACATTATCAATCGTTGTTTCCCAATAACCCGACCACCCGCCGGAAAAACGAAGTCTTCCGTATGCTTCTGCTTTATATTGTCGAAGGATTATGGTGTTCAGCGGTTTTGGCTTTCTTTTAAACAATCTCATAAATCAGTTATTTGGGGGTTAAAGTGATTATATCGTGAATCGTTCGTCCTGTCCCATCGCCCACAACAACCACTCCGTCATCGCCATTGATACATCCTCAATCTCAACCCCGTTAGGCAGGGTGTAATCCTCCAGGTTGAACATTTCGTGGAAGTGTGCGTTCTCCCCTTCCGGGCAAGAGGGCCAACGCCTGTATATTGCATTCCCCGTGAGTTTGTTGTTTACGAATCCATCCTTTCCGGCAGAACCATAGTTGCCGTATGAGGTACTTTCCCACGGTTGTATCGTGTCCCCCGCGCACCAATCGAAACGGAGAGGAACTGGACTGCGGAACTTGCACTTTTTGATAAAATCTTCGATGAAGGTCTTTCCGGGATTTGCGGAATTGTAACTTGACACCAAAAGGTCAAAAATCTGCGTCGGTGTCTGGTACTCGGTCGGGTTGTCCACGCACATACGCAAAGCCACCACCGCCTTTTCCCACCAAATGTCGATGTTGTCCCGGAGGAACTGAACAATGGAATTGTTTGCGATGAGTAGTCCGCTGCTATATGCCGGAGGGTTGAGCGAATCAAGACCCGTTGATTCGCAGAAAATACGCCAATATGTGCTATTTGAGTTACGGAACAATCCGTACAAGAGCATCGCGTTCGCCCCGGCGTTGGACAGGGCGCACACGACGGGCATCTTGATCTGATTCAGTTTTCCAAGAATTTCCAGGACTGCCTGTCCGCCACGGGAACGGCCAAAGAGATATACACCATCACGCCGGATATTGAAGTGACGGATAGCCCATTGGTAGGCGGCATCGACACAAGCGGCATCGTCCCCCGTCCCGGATTGTACATCAGTCGAAGTTCCGGTGTTGTAGACTTCTGGAATCATATCCACATCCATCTGTGCGAATCCCATCGCATCCCACTCCGGGGAATATCGGACATAAGTGCCGAATCGGTTATCTCCAACCTTGTACCTTTCCCCAGAGCCGTGCAGATAGATAATAAGAGGTGTTGGTGTTCCGATTTCCTTGTATGATGTCGGAAGATGCAACACCGCAAAATTAGCAGAACTTACATACCCGGTTGTGATGGCAGAAATTCCCGTATCGTTCGGGACAATTCCTTTGTTCAAGTTTACACCGAAACCAAACCCCTGGTATCCTTCATCTGTCGGTAGTTTCTGGAATACTTCATCATCTCCGTTCCAAGTTGATTCAATGCCAATCTCCCCAATTTCTTCCGTTCTTGACCAAACACGGAAGAATGACGCATCATCTCTTTCAAAAGTAAACGGCCCGTTTGCCACATCCGCATAATCAATAAAATCTTGGTTTCTATCATAAAACGCAACCCGGAACTCGCCTTCATACAACACTTTGAATTTACCGTAATTCTTGATGAATCGCGGCGTATGGCTCATCGTTTGGCTGAACGAGGCACTTGGATACATCCCCGTTTGATAGGATAATGCACCGCGCATACATTCAAAAAATCTTGTTGTTACAGGAGTTTCTTTCGGGAATATTGCATTTATTGAAGTGATGCCAACGAACTCCGGGAACGAGCCGCCCGTCGAGCCATAAGCAACATATAAATAAGATGCCCCGGACGGGACTTTCAGTATTTCCGTAGTACCGACTGCAACAATTATCAAACCCGTACCAGAAGTGTATGAAGGCATCCCCCCGGAAACCGACGCATCGTTGTTTGAAAAAAATGCCAAGAAAGAACGATTTGAATCGTTCGCTTTTACCTTAACATAGTCTCCCGGATAAACCGGGACAAGGATGTGCTTGTAGGTTGCATTTGTACCGTATAATCCCGTTTCCTCCAGAATTACGAAGTCCCTCTTGCTGAACGAAGAATCTTCCTTCTTGTCATACACCAAAGCCATAGCCGTGTCCCTCTCGTCCCCTGCGACAATAGGGATTCCCAACTCGGTAACGGAAACCGTAAAAGAATTGTTCGACTTTGTAAGGAGGAAATACCCGTCCATCGGGGCGGTAAGTACGAAGTGTACGTTTGCAACGCCCACCGTATCTCTTGAAGTGAAGGTCACACCTACTGCCACCATAGGGAGGAATCCGTAGTATTTCGTTCCCGTCCCCGCATTCGACACATCAATGAGGTAGACCTTCCCGTTCTTCACCGGGAAAGCCATCCCGTAAGAACTTGCCGAGCCGGAAAGTGTCGCACCGCTCCCCGTGTATCCATCAGCGACAATGCCGGACAGCACCTTGTTTCCGGGGACGGACACCTTTTTCATCCGATACACCGCCATATACGAAGGGGCAGAGCCGAATCCGCTACCACCTACATAGACAAGGACTGCAACCGCACCGGAAGGCACGATGAATCTTTGGCTTTTTCCGGCAGGGACAAACACCACATTAGTTCCCGTGACAACCGGGACATCTTCTCCACTTACCGGAGCGGACAAATTGTTCACGAAGGCGATTCGTGCATCGTAGTTTCCGTTTGCCGTGACATCAATCACATCATCTCCCACGGCATTGATTATTGCGTGTTTGTATGAAGTGGATGCCCCGTATTTGTTTTCGTTGTCAATTAGATAGTTCCGAAGTGATGCGGTGGTGAAATCCACAACCTCCTTCGTGAAGTTTTCTGCAAGGTAAGAACCATCCACGGTGTCCTTCAACTTGGTCTCTTCGGCCTCTAATTGACTGATTTCGCCCTCCAGTTGGACGCCCATCGCGGCGGACAGCGCCTGGGTCGCGTCGTTCGTCGTCAGGTTGTTAACGATCGTGAACGGGTAATCGACCGAGGAACCGGTGTTGCCCTGGGCACCTTTGAGACCGGTAAAAGCCAGGGTCAGTTGCTGGCCGTTCAGGGACACGGCGCATTGGGGATTGCCGCTGGTGTTGTCGACCGTCGCGACGACGGACGTCACGCCCGTTTCGCCTTTCAGGTTCGTGAACGCGAACGTGATATTCTTCGCCGTGTCGGGGCCGGACGTCTGGACCGAGACGCCAGGCGTTCCGATATTCGCGTCGACGGTTGCACCGATCGTACCGAACCCGGCCGCATCGCCGGTCTCGCCTTTCATATTGCGGAAGTCGAACGTCAGGACGCCGTTCGCGTAGGAGGCCGTGACCGCCGGGGTGCCGACGTTCGCGTCGATCGTCGTCGGAACGGAAGTAATACCAGGGAATAGCGATATTTTCTGCCAGCCGTCGGTGGAATCGTAGGTCAGGAGCGCGATCTCGGACGCGGCGACCGTCGCCCCGCCGAAATTGGTGTACGTTCCCGGCGTCGTCGCAAAGTACGCCTCCGGCCCGTCCGGGGTTCCGGGATCGTCCGCCGGTTGTGCGGCGCCGCGGATTGAATACCCGCGGCCCAACTGCTCGACCATCGCCCGGAGAACGCCGTTCAGGATCTGGCCGGTAATCGCCTGGACCCCGTTCTGGTGGATATACGCGTCAATCAGCGCGTTCAGTTCGTTGTAGTTTGCCATTTCGGTTCTTTTGTCTAAAATATCATTTTAACGATTCTTGTAACCAGTCCGGCCAGCGGTTTCCGGAACGTCCACGCCGCGAACCCCGCGACTGCCAGGACTAACCACCAGAAGGCTGAAATCTGGGCGCGTTTCCACGGAGACAATGGTTTTTCCACCTGGACGGTCCGGACTGTTTCTACTGCCACGGAATCGACCACGGCGACGGTGTCCCGCAGGAGCCGGTACTGATAGACGACGTGGTCCCGGTACTCGACGATCCGGACGGTGTCCCCGCGGACCCACTCCCGGATATAGACGGAATCCCGGAGCCAGGTCGTGTCGATCTGGACCCGGTCCCGGTAGACGTATTCCGTCCGGACGTTCTCGATGACGCGCGGCGAACAGGCGCAACAAGCGGCGACCAGGACCGCGACAAGCAAGCGGCCGGTCCTCATACTATCGTGATCGTGATTTTCTCCCCGCGGTCGGCGGCGTCGCGCATCCGCTTGTACAGTCGTTTGAACGTCGCCTTGCTTTCGGTCAGTTGGCCCACCTTCGTATTCCGGCCCACAAGAACACACCCGTAGGTCTGGGTCGGGTCGTTTCCGGGGTGGATAAGGATGCCCTCAAAACCAGGGACGTCCACCAGGCGCGGCATACGCCCGCCGCACAAATCCTTGTACCAACTGATGGTGGAGTATTTCGGGGAAACGACGTTCATCGCGACGGTATACGCCCCGACGGGGATCGCCGTCTCGCCGTAAACCTTGATCGACCGGATGACGGATAGTTTGTCTGTTTGTAACAGGCCACGATCCCGGTCTTCCAGGGTTTCGCAAAAACGGACGCCATCGACGTACAAGACGCCGACGGTATACGCCGCCTTTTTCCATTTCCGGTCAATTTTCAGGTTCATCCTCGACGTCCTCCTTACCGGCCTCGACGTCCCGGATATATTTCCGGGTTTCGGCGCGGAATTTAACCATCTGGCTGTTGAAATACATAGTCACGCCGAGGACGGATGCCGTATAAATCAGGGACTGCCCCAAAATCCACAGGACGGAATCGGCGACCTCGCCCTGCGGGGGCATATAGAACCCGGCGATGACGAGGAACCACCCCAAGACGAACGCGACGATGGCCGTCGCGTAGGCGGTTTTCTGTTTTAGGTCCATATTCGTTTTCATAGCCATCAGTAGATCGTGAAATCGTTATTAAAGTCGTTGTTGAAATCGAAGTAGCCTTCCCCGCAGACGAAGTCGACGGGGACCTGGAGCGCGACGGAACAAAAAACGCCCGCGCACTCGTCAGTAAAGCGCTGATTGAACGTCGTGAACTGCCAGTCTCCGAACGTAAAAACGCCCTTCTCGTCCAACGTCCGCAGGATATTCTCCAGGGTGGTGATCCCGACGGACTGGACTTCGACCTGGTTCCCCTGTCCGGCGGTCAATCGGTCGATGTAGAAAAACGTGAAACGGAACGTGTAAAGGTTCGCGTCGATCGACGTCGCGTGTTGCCCCTGCGTCCAGCCGAAAACGGCGTACTTCGCGTCAGGGAGACTGTTCAGGCGAAAAATATCGTTCTGGACAATCGACCGGACGCCTGGCTGGTTCCCGGCGACGAGTTCAATAAGTCGGATGGTGTCGGATAGGGTCATTTCTTTTCGCATTTACAGTTGGGACGCAACACCCTGGCGCGGGGACCTCCGAGCCACAGGCCGCAGGTCGCGGCGCTGTACAGGTTGGATCGGATTTTGTTGCATTGGCAGTCGTTCAGTTCCGGGAACAGGGCGCGGTTCTCCAACAGCCACTGCTGTAATTCAAGTTTGCAGTAGTCGGCCTTGCTCTGGTAATAGTATTGCAGTTTCCCGATTTCGTCCTGGGTCGCGACGGTCAGGTTCTCGTCGGTCGATTTCGCCACGCCGAAATTGGTAATCTTGAAACTGACCTTCGTCGTTACTTCGACGATCGCCGTATAAGCGAGGAAATACTGCGCCCGGTCGACGAGTTCCTTGTAGGCGGCGTTCGCGGGATCGGTCAAGGTCCCGGCCAGGCCCATATCTTTCAGGACGGTCAGCAGACACGATCCGAGAATCGACTTCAATCCCACTTCCTGGGCCTCGCGGATCGACGGGAGGACGTACTTCCCGGCCACGTTATCCGAAATGCTGGAGACGGACTTTACAAAGGTCTCCGACGTCAAAAGAAATTCAGCCATATTAGTCGACGGTTTGCTCGTTTATGCCGTCCAGGGTGAACGGCCGGATATTCAGGACCCCGCGCTGGCCGTAGATACGGTCATACGCGTCCGCGATCATCCGCTGGACCGGCCGGACAGACGTCCGGTTGTACAACTTGAAAGCGGAATCAAATTCTTCGATGGAGAACCCCGTCGCGGTCGACAGGCCGAAGATGTTCGGGTACGCCCGGAACGCGGTAAAGATTTTCTGCCGGGAGTTGTCGGCGAGGGCCTTGTACTTGTCGCCGAAATCGGTCACGGGCGGGACTTCGAACGACGTCGCGGACTCCTTGTTCTTGTTCCAGCAGAACATTACCCGTCCGGCGTTGCCGGTCCCGGTGAACTTTTCTTCGAAGTCGCGCTCGATTTCCTCCTTCATTTCGTCGGTCGGCTGTCCGTTGTTGAAGTTGACCACCAGGGACGACGCGAACCCGTTTGAGATCGAGTTCAGGTGGTAATCGTCGACCAGGCGCTCGATTTCACACGCCTTGACAGACGCGGCGTAGACCGGGATCGGATAGACCTGCGAGTGGGTCGTCTTGACGTACAGGACAGACGACGCGGCCGCGTTCCGTTGTTCGTCGGTCAGGGTCGCCCATTTGTCTTTGACGTCGGCCCGGAACGCCGGATAGACGACGGCGTCGCGCTTTCCGCGTTCGGCCCATTTCTCGGAGTAATAGAAAACGTCTCCCTCCTTGTTCATCCGCAGGTAGCGCAGGTCCAGGTAGTACAATTCGACGACGGAACCGTCGCGCCCCCGGATGACCTGCAAGGCGAACCCGCCGTAGGTCTCGTAGTCCCGCGCCAGGTCCTCGACCTGTTCCGCGATCGTGTCGCCGCGGGCGTTCATCTGCCCCGGATCGAGACCGGGCAGGGGTTGGATCGTTACGTCGTCGCCGACGATGAAGTCGACGGTTCCGCTGATTATAGACCGGAGTGTCGGGACGGTCTTTGTCAGTTCCAGGAGGTAGTCCGGGTAGCGGTTCTGGTCGCCCCATTCGACGTAATCGCGGCCCCGGACGACGGTCTCGCGCGGGGAAACGATATTCTGCTCGAGCCAGGGGTCGATCGCTGAAAAAGCGATATTTGCCCGCTGTTTTTTAGTCGGTGTACTGTTCATATTGTACGGTTTTGTTGTATTCGTGGACGACGTCCGGCGACGCGACGACGAGGACCCCGGACGAGACGACGGCGCCGCCCGCCGTCATCGTGTACTCATATTCTCCGGTCGGGGCGCCGTCCGGAAGTTGAACCGCCACGGCGTAGTACCGCAGGAGGATTTTCAGGTCCAGGACGACGGCGTCGACGACGGTGTCCCGGTCGATGGTCGACCGTAACGAAAAGCGCAGGGTCCCGGCGAGGTTCGTATCGCGGGGGACATAGGCGACTTGCGCGTCTGTGGTATTGGATAGATAGATCATTTGCTTGAAAATATACCGGGGCGGAATTTCGTAAAACAAAACACCCGCCCCTTGTCGGAGACGGGTGTCGTGCTGGTTGGTTCAGGTTTTCCGGTTAGACCGGGATCGTTCCGGTGAACGGCATCGGCAGGGCCTGGGATTCGTCGCGCAGGGTGATGGAGTAGCCGTTGCGGTCTCCGCGGGCGGTTCCGGTCAGGCCGTCTCCGGCGTTGATCGTGACCGGGAAGTCGTGACCGAGATACCACTTGTTCCCGTTGTTGTCTTCGACGATCGCGACCAGGTTCCCCTGGGCCATCGCGACGATCTCCAGCCGCTTGGAGGTGTCCATCCTGGTAAAGACCATCAGCAGGTCGGTTTCCACGTAGGACGTCCCGTTCTCCGGACTGACGGCGTAGTTCGAAGACAGGGAGGACGTGTTCCGGGGGAACTCGTACTTCTTGAACTTCTCGCTGTTCGCCATCGTGATCGCGGTAATGGCCCCGGACGCCTCGGTAAGCGAGGACACGTTGTCATAGTTGGCAAGCCAGACGGCCTTGATTCCGCCGTTGTTGCCCAGGCAGTCGCGGGTAATTCCCGACAGGGTTTGAGTGCAAGCCATATAGATTCTGTTTTAGAGGCGTTAAATAAAGGAGGGTGGGTGTTGCCCCACCCTCCGGGTTAGATTCGCTTACAGCCAGCGGAAAGCGGGACTACTCGCCCTCGGAGGCGGGAGCGGCGCACGGGCAGGTGCCGAGCGGGGTCGGGGCGTCGTCCATAACGCCCGCGGCGATCATCTCGGAGAAGTGGTAGGCCACGCCGGAGTTCCACTTGACCTGGTACTTGAACAGGCGGTCATCCTGGCTCCACCACAGGTCCACGGACTCGTTGTCGTTCTCCATATCGCAACCGTAGACGAGGTTGTCGGCGAACGTTCCGACGATGGCGTAGGTTCCGGCCAGGCCGGGGGTCTTGACGACGCGGACGTCGGTGCCGGGCAGGAGGATTTCCTCCGGGTTGCCGTTGCCCATATCGTAGTGGTAGTAGTTCAGGACCACCAGGTCGTTCAGGAGGGCGCGGAAGATCGCGGGATCGACGAAGATGACGCCGCCGCGCTCCAGGGCCTCCTCGGGCATCGCGAAGTACACGGCCTTGACGGCGTCGTAGGCGCCGGTCACGCCGGTCAGGGTCACGGCCACGACGTCGGAGTCGGCGCCGATCTGGGTCAGGAAACCGTCGATGGGATCGGCCGGGGAGCCGCCGGTGTTGCCGGTCCAGATCAACTGCTCGATCTTCTTGTTGATCTGGGCGATCAGGGCGTCGATGATGTACTGCTCAAAGGGCAGTTCGTTCTCGGTGGCCTTGATCCGGACCAGCCACTCGCCGTACTTACCGAGCAGGGTCTCCGGGCAGATCTGGCCGTCGACCTTGATCGCGGCGGTCTCGATGGTCTTGTTAAAGGGGGCGATGCTGTCCAGCGGGTTGAAACCGCAACCGGAACCGTCCTGGAGGGTCACTTCCAGACCGAGGTAGTTCAGGTACGCGTCCTTCTTGATACCGGTCTGGATGCCGATGCGGCCGCGGGTCCCCGCGTTGGGGAGACCGAACGACGCGATGATGACGTCACGATTGGTCTGCACGTAGTCAGCCAGGTTCGTGGTGATGAAATTGGTAACAGCCATAATTCTGGTTTTTTAAGGGTTTTCAGTTTGCCGGGAAATATCGATTTTCTCCGGGGTGTAATTTTTTACCGTTTCCCGACGAGTTCGGCCAGGCGATCGAGGCCCTTGTTGCCGGTCTTGACGGCGGTCGCGGCGTTCCGGACTTCTTCGTGGGCGGGTTTCGCCATCGGGGTCCGAGACAGTTCTTCCATCCGGCGGGCGAGGGTCGCGACCTGTGCGCGAAGTTCCTCGTTCTCGCGACGGAGCGCGGCGAGTTCTTCGTCGCGGGGATCGGTTTCGGGTTCCGGGGCGACCTCGGCCTCCGGGTCACGGATTTCAGCGACGACGCCGTCCGCAACTACGATGACCTTCTGGTCCTCGGTCTTGTACTCGCCGTCCGGGGCGGGGACCAGACCTTCTTCGCCCTCGACGAAGACCGGCGTACCGGCCGCGAGGTCGTCTTCGCCCTCCCAGACGAGTTCGCCGCCGTCGGTCGCGACGCGGCCCATCTTCGCCTCGGCCTCCGGTTCGGGTTCCGGTTCGGGAGCGACTTCCGCCTCGGGGTCGCGGATTTCGGCGACCTTACCATCGGCGACGACGATCGTCTTCGCGTCGGTGGTAACGTACTCGCCGTCCTCGGCCGGGGTCCGGTTGCCGTCCTGGTCTTCGACGAACACCTCGTCTCCGGCCTTCAAGTCCTCGTCGCCGTCCCAGGCGAGAATCCCCTTGTCGGTCGAGACGTTCCCGAAAGCGGCGAGGAGCCTGCCCAGCGCCGCCTTGAATTTGCTCATTTTGCTCATTTTGTTGGTGGAGATTAGTGGTTTGAGAATTGCCTTAAATTGTCCTTCCAGGTCGTCGACGATTTCGTCCACGGTCCTCTGCGATTGATCCGGGACCAGGTCGAAGTACCCTTCCAGGGAGAACCCGCGGAACGTTCCGTCTTTGACCTTCGCCCAGACCTCGTCGTTCAGGACGTGGAACTCCGCGAACAGGGAACCATCCGCGACGTCATCGAACCCTTCCGGGGAAACTCCGCGGGCCGTGTCCTTGATGAAGTATTGAACCATCCGGACTTCTTCCACGTCGGTCGTGTGCATCGTGGACACTTCGTTCTGGCGGGATTCCGCCAGGTACTTCTCCGCCATCCGGCGGATCGTTTCGGCCTTGTAGATGATGTAATACTCGCCCAGGCGCTCGTCCCGGCGGTAGATCGGGAAGTCGGCCCGCATAACGACGCCGTAGACCAGGCGCTTGTCCGGGTCTGCAACGGAATACAACTGCGGGCGCCGGGTCGCGTCAAACGCCAGGAAATCGGTCATAACTGCCGGTTCGTCGACCAGGGAGATTTTTACCATCCCGGTCTCGTCGTCGGTAATCAGCGCATCGTATACGGGGAGGCCCCCAATAGTAACAGCCATTTGTCGATTTTTTCGGTAGATATATTTCCCCCGTTTTCCGTAAAAAAACGGGAATTAGAACGACGATTCCGCAACCTGTACGCGGGACGTTTCGCCCGCCGCCTCAATATCGGATTGCAGGATATAGACCCGCTGTGGCTGGCTGGCCCGGTTCAGCGCGGTCTCCGTACTCGCGCCGTTTACGACGGTCGTCGTCGGGACGGCGGTCTGGACGGCCGGGGCCTGTACCGCGGCCGGGGCGGACGTCGACGGGGTCGCGTCTTTGGAGACGTTCGTCGACCTGATCTTGTTGATATTCGCGAGACCGGTAGCGACGACGGCGGCGGCGTTGATCGCGCCGACGATCGGACCGGCGATGGGACCGAGTTGCTGTGCGGTCGAAAACGCGGTCACGGCGCCCTGCAACATATCGATAGTCGCGGCGGTGATACGGAGGTTCTTCGCCTTGCGTTCCTCCGCCTCCGAGACGTCCGTCCCAGATTCAATCACGTCAGCGATCGACGTCATAATCCCGGAAACGGCCCCGGCATAAGCGGCCATCGCCGCGGCCTTTTTGTCCGCGGCCTCCTTCGCCAGTTTCACCTGTTCCTCGCGGGCGATCCGTTCCGCCTCGGTTTCCGCGTCGAGCGCGTCGATATACGCCTGGACTTCTGCGTCCATCTGCGCCATCTGGTCGGCGATGACGGCGTCCATTTCCTTCGCGAACGCGTCCTTCTCCCGTTTCTTTGCCTCGTACCGGCGCATCGCCTCCGACCAGATTTTCTCCAGGTCGACTTTTTCGGCGATCCCGTCGGCCACTTCCTTTCCGAGTTCGTTCCCGGCCTTCTTCGCGGTCGCCCGTTTGGACGCCATCCCGGTAATCATCGCGTCTGCGGCCGCGGCGCCGACTTCGTAGTTCGCTTTGAACGCGACGCCGGACTTCATTTCCCGGCCGAACGCCTTCGCCGCGTCGCCAAGGCCCTTGACACCCTGTTCCTTGAAGACCTTGATCGCCTCGATGACGCCCTTGAACGGGGCGATGACGAACTGCAAGATCGAGTTCCCGACGCCGACGACGCCCTGGATGACTTTCTGGAGAATCCCGGACGATCCGAGGAAATCCCCCGCCCGCGTTATCAGTTGTCCCAGGACGTCCACGATCTGTTGCAGGATCGCGGCGAAGAAATCCGTTACCGGTTTCAGGGCGTCCATCGCCTTTTTGACGCCGTCCATCGCGCCCTGGTCCTCTTTCAGGGACGTCGCGATCTTCGTCAGCAACGGGGCCAGCAATCCAATGACCCCCAGGATCGGTTGCTGACCCAGGAGGTGGACCGCTTTGTCGACGTCGCCGACGCCTTTCGCGACGCCGGACAGGGCGGGTATGTTGTTTTTCAGGATTTCGCCCAGATTCTTCAATCCAGACGTATAGTTGCCGACGTTCCGAACGTAAGACCCCTGCTTTTCGTCCAGGGATTTGAGCGCATCGTTCGTGTTCTTGATTTCGCGAGACAGTTCTTCGAAACGGTCGCGACCGGCCTTTGTGGACAGGTCCAGATTCCGGAGTTCGCGCTTTGCGTTCGCCATCTGGTTCACAAGACCGTTGTACGTGACAGACGTCCCGTCCGCGGCCTTCTTCAAGTCCTCCATCGTCGCGGTCGTCCCGTTCATCGCGCCGCGCATCAGGTTTTGCATCTCGATCAGGTCGGCGAGTTTTTCCCGGTATTCTTCGCTTCCGAGTTCCATCCCGTCGAGCGCTTTCTTCGCGTCGGAGATCGCCTGTTTCAATTCGGCCAGATTCGTAACCGCGGACGCGGTTACAATCGGGACTTCTACTGTATTGTCAGCCATATCTTACAGGGTTGTATAGTTGGTTTTGTCCTGTACCTTGACGAACTCGCACTTCGTCGGTCCGTCGGTCGTCAGGGAGTAGTCGATAATCCGGTTAAGCGCCCAGACCACACCGTCGAAAACGTAGAACCCGCGCAGTAGCGATTCGTTGACGAGCAACCCCCGGAGATCGACCCAGGCCGTAACGACGGCGCCGTCGTCGTCGTACCGGTCGCTGATGTATTTGTTCCAGAATTGCGCGAAAACGGAAGACCCGGAGCCGAACGTCGCGCCCGGAATCTGTACCTCGACCGGGTCGCCCCAGTCCAGCGACGTGTTGACCGCGGAACCCGTCCACAGATACCGGGAAAAGCGCGGGATCGACGACAGGAGCCAGCCGGAATCGTAGTCGCAGTACCCCGGTAGCCAGCAGGGGTTGTTCCCGTTCAGTTGCAACATTACCCGCGTATCGTCGGACAGGGTGACGTGACCCGACGCCGGGGTCGTCATCCCGTTGAAAAAGACCAGGACGTCGCGCAGGTCCAGGTGCGAGTTGTCCGCCCCGTGGAACTGCAACCGCGGGAGATCGTCGTGCATCGGGAGGGACGGGACAAGCCAGGTCTTCGGTTCGGAATACAGGCCCGGCAGGTCGACGTCCTTCGTCTCGCCGCCTTTGTACAGGGTGTACTTCCCGCCGCCCAGGAAGACGGCCGGGGTCGTCGGTTTGTTCAGGAAATCGAAGAAGAACTTGGACGTCTCCTGGACGTCGCTGGCGCCCTGGAAGACGATCCCGTCCGTCATCGGACGTTCTTCGGCGTTGAAACCGTACCCGGTGTCTACCCGGAACTGCCCGAACGTCTGGCCGTATTTGCCCGCGTAGTATTCCGCGTAGTCGCCTTTGTGTTCCGTCCGCCAGACGTACCACCGCGCGTCAAACGAGAACGGGCGCTTGGTGATTTCCCGGCCGCGGTCGATCCGCTTGTTAATGTCCAGGGTTCCGCCGTTGTAGGCGTTCTTCCGCATCAGGATCGCGACGGTCTTCGTCTCCTTGTGGGCGAACAGTTGGAACCCGAACGTCTTGCAGAACGCCAGCAGGTAGTCGGCCGGGGTTCCGACGCCGGACAGGAGCGCCGACTGCGTAATCGTCGCGCCGGTTCGGACCGTCGTCGACGTCGTCGCGTAGTACGTGATCGTACTGCCGGTCAGTTCCGCATAACAGTCGAAATACTCCCCGTCTGCCATACTGTACGAATAGGTCGGCCACATTTTGTTCGGATCGGCGGACGCGTTAAGGTGGCCCCAGCAAAGCGCTTTCAGGGTCAGGTTGACCGTAACCTTCGCCAGACCATATTCCTCGATCGAGAACCGCGGGACCCACGTCTGCCCGTTCTTGATGAACGTGTAACCGGCGGAAATGTAGTCGAAGATTTCGTCCATCTGCGGCATATATTCCGGCGGCTGTGCCGTCGATACGCGCCAGGTGAACTGTTTGAGAACGACGTCGTTCGCGTCCTTCGCGATGACTTCGAACTCCAGGTAATTCAGGTAGTAGCCGGGCGAGTCGTCCGGGGACATACCCGCGGCCCAGTCGTCCTCCAGGTCGAGTTTGTAGTCCTCCGCGCCGCCGGAGCCGACCATCGCGAACTCGACGACGCAGGTGTACAACTTCGACAGGTTCCCGCCGCCGGGGATCGTAAACGTGCCGCCGTTGAAATTGTCCCACCCGCTTGTCGTCGAGACGTCCAGGTTCAGGTCGTTCAAAAGCGGGAGGGTTATCCAGGTCTTGTCCCAATACGGGAAGTAGGGGTTATCGGAGTCGTAGAAATCCGGGTCGACGTTGACCGTCCACCCGCCGTTGTTGGACGAGTTGCAGATCGCCTGGATGACCGATTTCAGGCGTATGACCGGGCGCTGGAGATAGGACCGGTAGTCTTTCGCCTCCTGTTCGGTCACGGCGTCGTCAAACGTTACCAGGGACCACCCGCCGTTCGTCGTGTAATCGTCGGCCCGGTCTTCCAGGCCCGCGGTCAGCGCGTGGACCACCGCCTTGTTCGCGTCGAAAGGTTTCGCCGGTTTCCCGTTGTAGCACGGGGCGAAGTTCAGGATCGTCCACTTCCCGGACTGGTCGTTGTCTGCCAGGGACTGCCACGCGGCCGCGACCGTCGTCCGGTCGATCGTGAAGTCCAGGGTCTCCCCGAAATCCAGGTCTGCGAGGGTCAACTTCTCCCCGGCCGCGTTGTAGGAAATCCCGTACAGGAACGAACCCAGGCCCCCGTACAGGGTGACCTTGTAGTCGTGCCGTCGCCGGGTCGTGACGATTTCGTCGAGTTTCAGGTAGCCAGATTCCAGGATTTCGCCCAGGTCGTTGTAGATCGCGAACTCGGTCTTCCGGCAGGGGTCGAAATACGGACCGGTGTACGGCGATCCGTAGAGGGTGTTCCGGTCGTTCCGGAAAATATGCCCGAAGATTTCGTCGTTCCGGGGCGTCCCCTTCAAAGTAATCTGCTTTGAGAACGAGTTTTTTACGATGGTCGGGTTACTCAAATCCTCCGCCGTATAATTCAGTAGGAGGAAAGAACTATTATCAAGGTCTGCCAGTTCGCCCTCGATGTACAACTTGACTTTGTTTCTCATCGCTTGTAGAACTTTTGCGCGACCGCGACCTCAAACTGATAGTTAACAAGGCCCCCGGCGCCGACGTGTTTCTGGATTTCGTAGTTATCCGTCGCGATCGTCGCGGGGATATACAGCGACGGCGCGGTCGACGCGACCAGGAAAACGTCGGGACTGTCCAGGAGGTACGGCATTTTCGCTGATTCCTCGTTCGTCAAAAATCCGGTGTTCAGGGTGTGCCGCAGGGTCACTTCGTTCTGGAACGTCCATTCTTCCCGCTGTTGGTAGCGGTTATCGTAATCGGCGACGAACGTGTCGCGCGATCCGGACCGGGACCGGCGGCACCGGCCTTCAAGGAGAAGTTGATCGTACCCGCCAAAGGGGTTCTTGTAAAGCAAGGCGTATTCCGGGCATTTCGTTGATACATAATAATTTACGCCGCCCATCGAGACCCGTGTCAGGGTCTTCCCGGAGTACGTCGCGTTCGCGGCGCAGTCGAAAACGACGTAGCCGACCCCGGCGTGGGTCAAGGATCGGGTGTAATCGTCGTTCCCCGCGGACGTCTGTAAGGAACAGGTCACGGATTTCGTTGTACTGCCGTAGTACGCCGTCGCCGTAACCGATCCCGCCGCGTAGCGGGTCTGGTAGATTTTCTGCCAGATTCCGACGCGGTTCGTTATCGGGAACGCCATCCCGTCGGCGGACGGGTCGAAACCGGAAACGTAGGACCAGTCGTCATTGAAAGAAACCGTTTCCGCCGTCGTCCAGGAACTGCCGTTGCTGGATTGCTGGATCGTAAACGAGACCGGGAACGTGAACGCGGCGGTCTGTCCCGGTTTCTTCGCCATATAGTCGGCGCATATATCGTTGATCCTGACGTACAGGTTGCCGGACGACGCCGCCCGGACCGCGAACCCCTGGTAGATCGTCGTCGACGATACCCGGATGCGGAAGTACCTGGAGGCGTAGGACCCCAGGCTTGTGTAATGGTCTTTCCAGATAGGTTCTGCCATAGACGCGAGATTTTTCCTGAAATATAGATTTCATCGTCTCGCGTATTTGACGCGCCTACGTCCAGCGGAAAACGGCCCTAACGTAACGTGCGACGTCCGTCCGCAGGGCCTCCGCGATTTCGTCCATATACATTGGGATAATCGCGTCTTTCGCTTTCTGGAGGTCGTGGGTCCCCTTCGTTCCGCCGGGTAATCCGGACGGGGACAGGCCCGCCATCCGCCGGGCGATCAAGAACGCCAGCGATTTCGGCGTCGGAATCCGGCCGCTTGCATCCGGCCGCGGGATGACCGGCTTGATTTCGACCCACCGCCGGATCGCGTCCTGCGGGGGCCAATGCGGGGCCGTGTCTTCCTCGACGAAAATCCAGTAGTCTTTCAGCCGGAGCGACGCCGTGAAAGAATACCCGTCGACCGTTACGACGGTCTCGACGGTATCAATCAGGCGCGGATTGCTCCCCAGGGTCGTGAAATGCCCGTTCTGCCGGAGTTGGTCGATGTACCCGGCCTTTACGTCCTCGGCGAGACGTTTCAAGACCGCGGCCGTCTCGGAAAATTCGAGTAACTGGTCCATCGTCAAAAAACGCCGATCGAGTTCACGCGAACCCAGAACACCTTCCACCAGGCCGATCCGACGGAGCGCAGGGCGTCGTCGATCGTCGGGGCCACGACGGGGTCGCCGTCCGCGCGGCGGTACGGGCGCCACCTCTGCCAGAAATAGTCACGGGTCAGGACGGCCCACTCGCCGTCTTCGGTCTTTGCAATCTTGTACTTGTCCATAATCGTTTTGCGGTTGGTTAATTTCGTTTTTTCCATTGTTCAATCCGGCGCCGTTCGGCCTCGGCCTTGTCGCGCCGGTACGCGATGACGTTCAGGAACTCGATCGCGGGCATACGCCAGACGTCGTCCCAGGAAACGCGCATCGTCTCGCTCACTCCGTCGACGTGGGAGACCCACCCCCAACGTTCAGCGAATCCAGGACCTTCCTCACCTGTTCCATCGCCTTCGTCCTCGTCTTCGGGTCCCGGATCGTCCGGGCCTGGCGTATCGAATAGGTTAGGGTAGCCTGAATTGATTGCGCCCACTGCCTGAAAAAAAAAGCCAACAGGGCCAGGACCTCCGCGACTGACAACTCGTCCCGGATCGCCTTGTGGACCTCGGCGACGTCATAACCCTCGTTGTACGATTTCCCCCGCGGGACCAGGAAACAGGAAAGCATTTCCGGGGCGCGGTGTTCCTTGTCGGCGGCGAACGCCTGGAAGTCGACGTACTGCGCCGTCGTAATTTTCCGAATATCCGTGACCGGCATCAGTATCTGTCCGGCCAGGGGGTAGTTGCGCGAGATTCCGGGGATCAGGTTCTCCGGGCACGGTTGTTCCAGGAACGCCGTCGCGCCCGCGTACCGGGCGAACGTTTCCAGGGGCAGGTGCAGGACCTCGTCCTCGGTCAATCCGGACAGGATCGCGACGATGGCGACTTTCCGGTCGACGTCGGTCATCTCCGTTTCGCACAGGCGGACGATTTCCTCGTAGCGCCCAAACGGGAGGTCTCGGTAGTTATCGATGATTTCGCGTTCTTTCATATTTTCGGCTGTTAGGGCGCGACCGGAATCCGATGACATACGTCCCGGTCGCGGATTGTGTTATGACGCCCGTATAGACGGCGTAGCGCAGGGCGTCGATTCCGTGGTTAAAGAAGTCTATCGGTTCGTTCGTGTAGGTCCCGTCGGGGCGCTGTTTGAACAGGTACTTCCGGCCCTCGTTAATCAGGTCGACGGATCGACGCGTGACGTATATCGTCCAGGATTGGAGGGCCTGGATTTGTTCCCGGACGGCGATCCGTTTGTCGCAAGGGGCGACGTTCAGGCCGAACCCGCTGACTTCCTCGATAGATTTCGGTTCGGCGCAATCCGCCCAGACCGTCGGACCGGTTCCGGCGCGGGTTATCCCGAACGATCGCAAGGCCGCGGCTATTTCCGGGTTCGTCATACCGGTCTGCCACAGCATCTGGTCGGCGTATATCTCCCGGCGCCCGGTATGGGCCAGGCACCGGATCAGGGTCGTGGGGTCGTTCGTGAACCCGAAGTCCATCCCCCAAGATTCAACATACCCCGCCGGGTCTGGCAGGTCGTCGACGATCTTGAAGTCGAAAACCTGGCCCTCGACCTGGCCGATAAGACCCAGGCCGTAGACCCGCCACCAGTTCCCCGTGTCCCGGTTCGCCTCGATTTCGCGACGGACTTCGTCTGGGAGAAATTCGTTGTCTTTGTACGTCGTGTGGACCAGGACATAGCGGTCGCGTTTCGGCAGTTCGTCCGTCCCCCAGAACGGGGAACTCGGATTATAGTCGTACAGGACCAGTCCGGCGGTTCGCACCATCAGTTGGCGGGCGCTTTCCCACTCGATCCGGTTCGCCTCGTTGATGAACAACCGGTCGCGGGCCGGTCCCTGCAATTTGCCGGGGACGTCGGCGCCAAAGAACTCGATGATTGACCCCGTCGGGAACGTGTAAATGAAGTCCGATTTGTTCCAGGCCTTTTCGTCCCACAGGCGTTCCTCGCGCATTACCGACTGAAAGTCGCGGATCGCGCCGCGTTTCAAGTGCGGGAGCGATTCCGAAACGACAGACGTAATCGTCGGTGTCCGGTCGTTAAGCGCCAGCAGGATAAGGAGTTGCAACGCCGACACGGTCTTCCCGGAACGGGCGCCGCCCCTGGAATCGATGTACCGGGGGCGCTCGTTAAGCGCGACGCACAACTTCTCAAAGGTCCTGGTCGTCCTCATTGTTCGTCCTTCGGTTTCCGGGGAGCCGCGCCGGTTTCCAGGGCCGACGTCAATCCGGCCAGGGCGGTCGGGTCGTTCAGGGTGACGGCGATCCGGGCGTCGCCCTGGAGGTTCACGTTCTGTTCGTCGTAACCGGCCACGCGCATAATCGCGGCGTAAGCCTTCGTGTCGCCGGTCCGCTGGGCCTTTTCAATCTGCCGGACGTGCATCGCGAGTTCGTTCGTGACGTCGTCCGCGTCGAATCCCATTTCTTCGATTTTTGACCGGACGGCCGGGTCTTTGATCCCGCGGGACAGGATCGCTTGCACCAGGTCTTTGCCGTGCTTGTTCGCCAGGCGGGACTCGACGGAGCGGCGTTGCATTTCCTCCGCAACCCCTGCGCTAAATCGCTTTTCGGGATTGCCGGACGTACCGGGGACGAACCGGCCTTTCTCGTCGCGAGTATTTACCTTTTCCATTCGTTCCATTTTATCGTTTCGCGGGAATAGACCGCGGTAGTAAAACCGCCCTCGGAGAAACACCAGCGGGCATCCGGGAACCGGGACAGGATGAACTTCGCGACGAGGTACGGGGCGACGCCGTCCGTGACGAAGTGGACGTCGTTCCCATCGACCGAGACCCGCCGGACGCGAATCCGTTTATAGTGGCCCCGCAGGGCGTCGATTATTTCCGTCGCGGTCATCGTCAAATGAAGTATCTGTCCCCGTCGTTCCGGTATTGCATCACGTAGGCGTTCGCCCCGGTCAGGCGGCAGGGGGTTTCACACTTGGACATATCGGGGCGGTACGCCGCCAATTTGTCGAGGATATCGTCGTCGAATATCGACCCGACGACTTCGTCTGGCCGGGCGCAACAATACAGGACGCCCAGGTCGGGGGTCACGCAGATTGACGCCCAATGCGCGTAGCAACGTTCAGGGCGCCAGGTCGCGAAACCGTACTTAAAGGACTTCGTTATCCGGAAATCTTTCCGGGCCAGGGCGTCGACGACGGAACAGATCGCGGAATAGTCGCGCTGGTCCCGTTGGACTTCCACCGGCCGGAATTGAATATAGTTCACGTCCAGGTGGCGGACCGCCGCGTAGAACTCCATTACCTGTTCCGGGGACGTCGTCACGCATTGGACGCCGACGCGGGTCGCGACCCCGTTCCGGCCGCGCCAGTCGGTGTATTTCTCGATGTTCGCGAGGACCTTGTCCAGCGCGTCGACGCCGCGGGAATCGCGGTACTTGGAACGGACGCCCTCGTCTATGCTGATTTTCAGGAACGCCGGGGCGACGTAGTGCAAGACGTTGAAGTTGGTGTTGATCCCGTAGGGGACGCCGCGGTCTTCAAGAATCCGGCAGATTTCCGGGAAGTCCGGGTCGATCGTCGGCTCCCCGCCGCCGGTCAGGATTACGCCCTTGACCCCCAGGGACAGGAGCCTGTCCAGGAGGGGGACGAACGTCGCCGCGTCGATATATTTCCCCGTCTTGTGGGAGAAACGACAGTAGCCACAGCGATTGTTGCAGTAGTCGGTCAGGAATACGTCCGCCGTTACGGGGCGATGGTCGCCCTCGACCCGTTCAATGAATCCAGACAGTTTGTTCGCGTCGATCATAATTTCTTGTACTTGGGGTCTATGATTTTGGCGGCGATATTCCGCCAGGACAGGGAGTGGTGGACGCGGGCGCAGTACCGTTTCATCGTTCCGACCTTGACGGCAGACGGCGCGTACATAACGGAGTAGAACGTCTTGACGTAGGTCCCGCTGTCCTTGTATTCCTCGGTCATTCCGCCCGCGATCGTTTGAGTCTCCGGGGGGATAATCGCGATGGGCATAATGGAGAACATAAGGCGTCCGGTCATCCCGTTCCGGACGTAGGTCGAGACGTCCTCGTTCATCCGGCCGGAGAACTTAAACGGGCGATCCGTCCGGCAGATAAAGGAGTTCATACACTTGCGGCTGACCGGGGTCTCCGCGAATTGGTTGCCTATTCCACCGATCCAGTCGCCGCCCTGCCCGAACGCGACCGACAGCGCCCCGGTTGCGTCCAGGAACCGGATCGCCATCTCGACCGCGTCGTCGTAGACCTGGAATTGCCGCCCGTACAGTTTCGTTCTGTCGGCGTCGGCGTACTTGATCTGGATAGACGCGAAGTCGTCGTCGAGCATCTGGAAGTACGTCAGGCCCAGGTCGCGGGCGATCCCGAACGACGCATTTCTGGCCCACAGGATCGCGGTCTTTCCGGGGAAGTTGTCGCCCGCGTCGGTCCACTCGCCGACGGCGTCCTTGTTGAATATGACGCAGTGGTCGGCCCCGTACAGGTCGATGTAATCCTGGACCTGGTCGTCCTCGTCGTCCAGGACCATATACCAGCGACCGGTATAATGGACCTTCTGCAACATATTCAGGGTTAGCATTTCCTTCGCCCGGCCGTGGGTCAGGATCAGGACGGCGAAGTCATTCCGTACCATAGGCCGCGGTGTTCTTGTCGTAGATCGCCTGGAGGTCCGCCGTCATTTTGACGAACCCGTTAGCGATTGCCCGGTCGAAATCGATGATGACGAGGGCGTTGTTCTCCATCAGTTCCTGGACGTTCTTCGGGGCGTGGGCGTAGTATTCCGCCATCAGTTCGAAGTCGATGACGGCGTGGCGGTACGCGCAGACACGGAGGACGTTCCGGACGTCGTCGGGGATTTCGGCCGCGTCGATTTCCGCCAGGAGCGCGTCGACCTTCGTCGTGTCGACCAGGTCGGCCTCGGCGGGTTTCTCCCCGCGGATTTCGTAGACCGGAGCCTCCAACTTCGTGCTGTACGGGTTTTCCAGCGCCGGGGCGCCGCCGTCGTCGTTCGCGTCGGCGGGATTGTCCCAGGCCGGGACGCCCCAGTCTGTCAGCGGGAGGTCGTCCCACTCGTTCGCCAGCAAGTCGAAGTCCCAGGCGCCGAAAGAACCGTTATCCTTCATAGCGCGGCGTTTGACGGTCAGGCGATCGTCTTCCCCGTCGGGGTGGTAGATAACGGCCGGGACCGTTTTCAGTTTGCACTTCTTCGCGCCTTCCCGTCGGAGGTTTCCGGCGAAGACGACGTACTCGTCGCCGACGGGGACGAGCAACAGCGGGCGGTCTTCCAGGAAATCCGGGTCTTCCTGGATCGACGCCGCGGTCCTGTCGATGTCGGTCTGCGTCCATTGGCGGGGGTTCCGGGGGAGCCAGTCGAGTTGGCCGTCGTTCCGATTGATAAGCCGGAGCGCGACGTTGGTCCGTTCTTTAAGCATCGGGGTTCTTCGCTTTGGTTGTTTTCTTTCGCTTGGGGGCAGTCTTTTCCGCCGCGGGTGCAACGGGTTCGGAGGCGGGCGTTTCTGCGGCTACGGCCATCCTACGGTCCTTCTCCGTGAAGTACAGGCCCGCGGCCTCCAGGATAAGTGTCCGGACGCAGGACGAACAGCCGAAGTTGGTGCGGAAATTCGGCCGGTGTTCCCGGATCGCTTTGAGCATCGTCTGCAAGGCGACCAGGCCGGGGGAGGGTTGATACTGCCGGGCGCTTACCCGGACGAAGACGTCCTCGTATTTCGCGAGGGACTGGAATAACTCGTCTGTCATATTCGTTGGATGAATTGGTTAAACTTGTCTTTGGCGTCGGCGCCGAAAAACCCTTTGAGCATATCCTTTGCCCGTCGGTCCATCGCGACGATCGACGACGTATGTCGGCCCATCGACCTGCCGATCTGTGACAGGGAATAGCCTTCCCGGCGCATCTGCCAGGCGCAGACGTTCCGGATGAACGTGTCGCCGGTCGCCTTGCGGTTGGGATCGTATTCGACGCCGAAAACGTCGACGGCGATCCCGGACAACTGCCCGAACCGGGTCAGGGCGTCAATCGCGGATGCGTCCCGGTCGATCGATTGCAGGATGGCGCAACATATTTCCTTCCGGACCTCGATCGGGAGCCGTTCCGCTTGTCGGATTACAGAAGTTTTCTTATCCATTTCAAAAGGGTTTCACGGGTAAATATCAAAATCTCGGATATTGGAAACGACGCGAACGCCATCAGCGCGACGTACGCAACCAGGGGGATGCAAAAGCGGCCGGTCGCGACGAGGTAGACAAGGCCCGCCCACCAGGTCGAACAGAGCGAACAGGAAAACGGTTTCAATTCCCGGACGGTCCGGCCCAGCCAGCGGGACAGCCAGCCGAGCCAGGTCTCCGTGAATCCGGACAGATCGACGACGAAAACGACGACGAACGTCAGGAAAAGTAGGTCAGTATATGGGTTCATTGTTGGAATACCGTGGCGGGAAATCGTTTTTCAGTTCTTCCCCGACGTAGGCCGGGAGTTCTTTTGCCATATCCCGCGCAAGCGAGACGATCCCGTCCTCGTCCAGTTCGGGATTGTGCGCCGACGCAAGGCAACGGATCAGGTATTTCTCCAATTCGGACAGGTTCGGGGTTCCGTCGTCGACGACGAGAAAATGGTCGTTGTTCCCGAAGTACTGCCCGTCCGGCGTATACGTCACGCAATACTCGACTTCCTTCCCGTCGCGCGTATCGGTAATAAGCGCCAGGACCGGGGACTGGTCGAAAGAATCCCGTTTATCCCAGCAAACGATCCTGGCCGGTTTCCCGTATGACGTCCGGACCTTGTACTCGCCGGACTCGATTTGAGGCCGGTACTTGATGTTGAAACGTCGTATCATTCGGAGACTATCGGTTTGGTTTTGATCGTCATTGTGATTTCAAGTTTCCCGTCGACGACTTCAAGGTGGTCGTATTCCGGGAAATAGTAGTAGCCGGGCGGGGGCGGCGGCAGTTCGCGGAGTTTGTTCTGGAACGCCGTCGACAGTTCCCGGTAGATAAGGTTTTCAAGTTCGCCCAGGGCGGTTTCCTGTTCGGGGGTCGGTTTCGTTTTCATTTTGGTTGGTTCATTTTTGCGTACTCGTCCAGAATCCGGGCCTTTATCCGTCGTACTTCCCGCCGGATCGTCATATGCGAAAACCCCAGGCGCTGGCCGAGTTTCCGGAATGACTGGCAGTCCGCGTACAGCAGGATGATTGTCCGGTCGACCTGGTCGAGCCGGTTGTTGATTATATACTTTAAGGCCGCGACGCGTCCCTCGTCTTCGCGGAATATCGTCGCGTCATAGGCGTAGTCCGCCGCGATCCGTTTGTAGTCGACGACGGCGGTGTCAGGCCTCGCGGTAGGTCTCGATTTCTTCGGCTTTGCTGGCATATTTCCGGTACAGTTTATAGAACGGCGACGATGTACTCCGGTACTGGTTTATAACGATCCGGGCGATGAAGAAATTCATTTGCCCGTTCGTCCACAGGTCCAGGAGTTTTTCCTCGTCGTATTCCAGGAGGATGACGTAGACCATCTGGGCCAGGTCCTTCAAGTCCGCCGTCAGGGGTTGCCGGGCGATGTTTTCGACCATCGTCTCCACCCGCCGTTCGCGGGCCAGTTGCGCGACAATTTCCTGGCGTGTCATTTCCCAGAAATATATCTGCGTCGATTATCGTCCGAAAACGAGCATAGCGGCGTCCCGGCCGTGGTTGTTCGTCCGCCGGTCGTAGCCGGTAATCCCGCGGAACGCCTCGTCTGTCAGTTTCGTCAGGCCCTGTCGGGGCGGCGGGCAGACGTATTGGATCGCGAACGTCTCGCACCACTCCTGCCAGATCGAGCAGTCCCGTTTGACGGAACCCGCGCCCATCGCCCGGCCACGGAATTGTGACAGGTCGCGCTCCCGCGGAATCCACTTTCTTTTCCGGGCGTCTTCGAAGACGACGAGGCCGATGCCCCGGTTATGTTGCAACTCGACGAGGTAGCGCATCGCGTCGACGATCCCAGAACAGCGGACGTCCAGGAGTTGGCGGCGCGAGGTGTCCCACACCGCCAGACCCGTATGGACGCCGGGGTCGATTCCCACGACTATCATTTCCGGCCGATTTTGTCGGCGAGGTATTCCGCCGCGATTGTCAGGATGGCGACCGTAACGATGACCGTCACGGCGACGCGGAACGGGAACCAGGCGCCCCATATCAGGGCGTATATTCCGACGACGGCGGAGACCGCAATAACGAACGCGGCGAACATTTCCAGGACGTCGCGGGTTTTTATTTCACGTTCGTTCATTTCGCGTCCTCCATCGGCGGCAGGTTGTACAGGCGTTGCATCGCGTAGTCCGCCAGGCCCAGGGCGTAGTCCACCAGGTCGTGACCGGCCGGATCGGTCTCGCAAAGGGTCGCGGAATTTTGCAGGAGGTTGTACAGGATTCCGGTGAAAAGCGATTCCCGTTTCTGTGCGAGAATCCGCGCGGCCTGTTCGGTTTTCTGTTCGTCCGTCAACTGTTTAGCGACGGGGCGCATCGGTTTGGTTGTTTTGTTCATCGTTGTTGCTGATTATGGTTAAGGATTCTGCTGTTGCTACGATTTTCTTCCCGCCGTCGGTCCGGACGACGTACCCCAATGGGTGGCGCCCACAGACTGACCCGTAGCGCGTCCCGTTGGCGGTCGTCCATCGTACCCGTTCCCCGTACTTCATTAGAACGGGAGGTCGCTATCCGGATCGGAACCGGAGAAAAGTCTTTCCTGTTTCGGGGCGGGCGCGGGTTCCGGCGCCGGGGCCGGTTCGGGTTTCCGGTCGCGCCGGTCGCCGTCCTGCGGACTGGAAAGCATCTGGATCGTGTTCGCGACGACTTCGGTCTTGTAGACGGTCCGGCCGTCGGCGTCGTAGGATCGGGTGCGGATTTTCCCCTCGACGTACAGGCAGTACCCGCGGCGGACGTACTTCTCGACGACGTCGGCGAGTTTCCCGAACGCCTGGACGGTGTGCCATTCCGTTTCTTCCTGTTTGTTCCCGTCCCGGTCCGTGTACCGTTCCGACGTTGCCAGGGTAATGTTGGCGACTTTGTTCCCGGACTGAAAGGTCTTGATTTCGGGGTCTTTCCCGACGTGTCCTACAAGGATTGCTTTGTTAACTGATGACATAACTAATTGATTATTAAGGTGTTACATTGTTTGTTCAAGGTTCCGGATCGCGTCCCGGACACTCGTCTGGACTTGCAGGACGTGGTGGTAGCGCGTCGGTTCGTTGGTTTGGACGGCGATCCGTTCCAGGGCGTCGCCGATTGCGTACAGACGCCCCAGGACGTTCGCGATTCTTTTCTCGATCGTTTCCATTGTTATTCCGGGCAACAGACGTAGTGGGTATAATCGAAGAACGACCGGTCGCCGCGGTTGTTCCGGACTTCGCGGTCGAAGACCTTCAAGAACGACTGTATGTCATCGCGGTCGATTTCGTCGGCGAACTCCTGCCCCAGCCACTCGATGTAGCCGTCGGCGAAATCCGAAACGACGTGCGGGTCGATCCCGTAGCGGTTTTCGTAGTCGCTGATGAAAAGGGAGTTCCAGACGATCTCCCGCGTCAGCCGGTTGGTTTGAATCTTGCCCAGGGAGATAAGGGCCTTGACGTCGGCGTTCATCAGTTCTCCTCCCACCAGTATTCGTTCACGTAGACCTGTTTCCCGGCGCGGTTCGTGACCTGGATGCGTTTCCGTTTCGGGGCGATCCCGGTCAGTTTCTCGATGTCGAGGATGCGGCGCGGGAACGATATAATGCCGAACCGGCGCAGGGCCTCCAGGGACGTGATATGGTTCCCGGCTTGCATCCAGGCGAGGACGGCCTTCGCCTGGCTTTCGAAGTGTTCGCCCTGCCCCTCGATTTCGGGGGCGACGGTCTTGTCGACGGGGGCGGCGACGTCGGCGTCTTTCATCAGGACGCAGATACGGTCTAACTTGTTGTTGATTTCGCGACGGCGGGACGGCGCGAGGGTTTCCGCAGACTTCCGGATTTCCCGGACGATCGCGAACAGGGTTTCATTTTTGGTGTTCATCGTTTGGGGTGTTTTGTTGTTGTTTGTCGTTCAATAGTTGAATCTGTTTCTTCCAGCCTTCCAGCCGGGCGTCGAGTTCGTCCTGTTCCTCGCGGGCGTCGTACTCCGCCTGGACTTGTCGGCGGTGGTACTCCATCCGTTCCAGGACCCAGGACCCGCGGACGGGTTCCGCGGCCTTGCGTTCTTCGGCCGTCGCGGATTGTTTGACGGCGGTCTTCAAGAACTCCCGGCAGAACCCGGCGAACGTCCGGGCAGTAAGGCCGTAGTAGTCGCCGTACTCCCCCATCGTCCCGTGGAACATCGCGAACGCGATTTCTTGCTGTGTAAGGTCAGCGAGGGTGGCACTACCGGCCAGCGCGGTTTCCAACGCGGCGACGTCGACTTTGAGCATTTCCGGTTCGGGTTTCTGGTGGTTCAAGGCGTTGCAGTAGATGACCTGCGTCGTCAGCCAGGCCCGGCGGATCGCGGGGGCCAGGTCCCGGAACCGGGGCGCGGCGCGACGTATATCGACCAGCGACCGGTAGGACGTTATCGTCGCAGGGACGACGGCGGCGGGGTTACTGTTCGTCTGGTTCGGTTCCATATTCGTTCTGGAGTTCTTGCATAACGCGACGGTAGTAATCGGTCAGGGATTCCTTTCCGGACGGTTTTCCGGACGGCGCCGCCGGAGTTGAATCGCGGCGCTTTTCCCAGGTAATGACCGCGGCCTTCCAGGACCGCATCGGGGCGTTCCCGATCCGCCAGCCTTTCGACTCGTAGTAGGCGACGAACGCCTCCGCGTCGATCCCGTTCCGACGGGACGCGCAATAAGCGCGGACTTCGTCAACGGTCGGAGGTACGAAACGGGAACTTCTTTCTTTAATTTCTTTCTTATCTTGTTCCCCTATATATTCTTTTCCGTCTGTTATTATATTAACTATATCATATTGACCCGGTAAATTTTGCCGGGTGCCAGGGAAGTTTTTACCGGGTGACCCGGTAATTTCTACCGGGTGCTTTTCGTAGAAATCCGGGGCCAGTTCGTAATGGCAGAACGGGTGATTGTTTTCCCGTCCGCGGACTTCCCGGAGCAGACCGAGATCGACGAGCCGGGACAGGTGCGCCCGGCCCGTCTTCTCCGACCACCCCGTCCACGCGGACAGGTACGCGGTGTTCCCCTTGTAGACCCCGGCGGCGGATTGCGCGAACTGATGGACGAGGGCGAACGTGAGCAGATCGCCCCCTTCCAGGTTCAGTTCGGTAACCATCCACGCGTATACGTGGAACCCGTCGGTGGTATTAAGGACCGGGATCATTTGTGCGCGTTCATCCAGTCGATAACTTTCTGGACGTCTTCCCGGTGGATGAACCGGTGGCGCTTGTGGTAGCCGTTCCTGGCGCCGGTCGCGTTGATCGCCTCCAGCAATAGGCGGGTGTGCTGTCCCTTGTACTCCGCCTTTACGCCTTTCCCGAATACGCGCGGGAAGACGAACGACGCGGAAACGTAGTCAAGCAACGGCTCGCGCTTGGTCTGGTTCGGTCGCAATTTCCGGGGTTCGGCGGCAAGGGTCTCCGGGAGTTTTGGCCGGGATCGTTTGACCTTCGGCTTGGGTTCCGGGGCGGGTTCATCCGCGACGAAGTGGAGCAGTTCCGGTTCGTCATCGACGGCGGTCGGGGCCGGTTCGGGTTTCTTTCCTTCCCAGGCGTCCGCCAGGCGGTCAATACGCGACGCGATCCCATTCAGCGCGTCGACGATCGCGAGGACTTGCTGTCCCGATATGATAACGTTGATGGTCATTACTCCTTCCCTCCGCGCGGTTTGGTGAAACGGACGGTGTCGCGTTCCACTCGTTCGACATATTCAGGGAGCGGGCAGTTCTCCGGGATTAGCGAAGTAGATACTCCCAGGGTGATCGTGACGTATTCCGGGACCCCGGCGGCGCGGACCGCGGACAGGACCAGGTCCTTGTACTCGTCGTTCAGGAGGTCCTTGTTGACCTCGTTCTTGACGGATTGCGCGACGGCGAACGAATAGAACGCGCCGCGGGCCTTTTCGCAACCGGTCGCGTCCATAATCTCCCGAATCTTCGACTTGACGAAGTCGATCGTATTCTCGACCGACTTACAGCGACGGGCGGCGGCGTCCTTCTCCGCCTTGTACGTTTTCAGTTCGTCCTCCTTCGATTTGAGCCAGCGGCCCAGGACGTCGATCCCCTCCCCGTTCAGGAGTTCGGCGATCGCGGCCTTCTGCGCCTCCAGTTCCTCGGTTGCGTCGGTGATTTCGCCCCCGTTATCCTGGTACATTTCTTCCAGGGTGTACGTCGTCCGGGCGAGGGAGGCAAGGGCCTCCTGGATTTCTTGGTAATTCATAAAGCGATTGTATTTAAGGGGTTATTAGAAAGCGGGTTGCAGGTTGTGGTCCATCCGGTACGTCGCGACGTCGTAGTCGAAACGTTCCAGGAGGTCGGCGGACGGGTTCGCCATCCGGGTCCAGACGGTCCGGTAATCCTCGCCGGATTTGGACGTCGTACCCTCGGCGTACTTCTTGACGATCAGGGCGTAGGTCTTCCCGCCGGGGAGCAGGTCGTTCGGGTCGGGTTCCGCGGGGGCGGCGGATTTGGTCGCGGCCGGTTTCGGGGCGCGGCGTTTCTTTTCCTCCGCCTCCGCCTTTTTCGCCTCGGCCTCGTCCGCGGGGAGGTCTTCCCCGGCGTAGATGTACAGACCCAGACCGTGGCGGGCGGCGGATTTGGTCGCGGCCGGTTTCGGG
>Ga0310690_10001862_pt1 | contig 36308 bp, 35 predicted proteins | sample AusTroGonzalo_MG_2_FD_207661 | JGI IMG/M metagenome (GOLD analysis project Ga0310690, IMG submission 207661) | Bovine rumen microbial communities from tropical cattle in Woodstock, Queensland, Australia - Gonzalo_04 (v2) (version 2) | ecosystem: Host-associated > Mammals > Digestive system >...
TGGAGGAAGGTCCTGCCAGGAACACGATACGCAGCCGTTCCCGCTCGGCAAAAATCTTGTCCGCCACCTCGGCATATTTCCGCTCCTGTCGGGCTTCGCACAGATTAATCAGTTCCACGGCCCGGCCTTCCAGAAGCAGACGGTTCAAGGCTCCCACACCCACAATGCCGGTGGTCTTGCACCAGTGGCCATAGTCTTTCAGCGTGTTGGTGAGCTTGATTTGCTTCTGGCGCGGAATGGTGCGGGTGATATCATCGTCCGAAGGATATTGCAGGCAGAATCCGTGATGGAAGGGCATCAGGTCGAATACTTTCAGATAACCGGTAGACGGAACCAGAGGCCCATAGAAAGTATCCGGCACCCCGTCCAGCCAGTAAACGCTGCAGGAATAATGACCCAGCGAATGCTGCAGTTCCGCCTTGAGCGGCTGGTCCTGCGCCTTGTAAAGCTGCTCCGCATCAGAGGCCAGCATCTTGGACCGGAGAAAGGGGATATCGGCCGATACCAGACGGCGCATCTCTTCCCGGAGCCGGAGGATTTCATCGTCCGTGATGCGGCATGCGCGGAACTTGCAGTACAGGCCGCTGGGCAGCGAATGGTTGATCTTGAACTTCTTGTCCGGGAACAGATTCCGGGCGGCGCGCTGAGCCAGGAAACAGAGCGAACGGAGATAGGCGCGCCTCCCGTCCGGATGGTTGTATCCTACGAATTCCACCTGATGCGGGGTAAATACCTGATAGTCCAACGACTTTAGCTTATGGTCCACCAAAGCCGCCAGCACGGGATACGTTTTACCGCTCTTGGGATCCGTCACGGTCTGGGGGGCCAGGGCGGCAATCTGGTAGCCTTCTTCCACCGGATAATGCTTGCCGTCGTTTACGCAAAAGATATCAATCATAGCCATAGAATCTGATTTTACAATAATAGTAAAATCGCCGCAGAATTCCAAACTGGCCGGTGCCCTATTGCCGTTGCCGAACGGCTTCGAAGAGTAAGATGGCGGCGCTCACCGAGACGTTCAGACTGTCCAGGCGGCCTTGCATGGGAATGCGGATGTGGGCATCGGCGACCTCTCGCCAGACGGGGGTGAGGCCGGTGGCTTCCGTGCCCATCACGAGGGCTGTTCCGCGGCGCATGTCCACGTCGTAATACAGGGAAGAATCCTGCAGCTGTGCTGTCAGGATTTGGATGCCGCGCCCCTTGAACCAGGGAATGACATCGGCCGATGTCGCCGCCACGGTGGGTACGGTAAACACGGCACCGATGGAAGCCCGGATCAGATTGGGGTTATAGAGGTCTGTAAGCGGGTCGCAGAGGATGACGGCATCGGCCCCGGCGGCGTCGGCACTCCGAAGCACGGCCCCCAGATTCCCGGGCTTCTCCACCGCTTCCAGCACCATAATCAAAGGATTCTCTCCCAGCTCCAAATCTCCCAGGCCGATAACCTTTGTCTCCACCTCGGCAATAATGCCCTCCGTCCCTTCCCGGTACGCCACTTTCCGGTACAACGGCTCCGGAATCTCTACGAAAAGGGCCTCTGCCAGCGAGGGGTGACGAAGGACGGACGGCGCAGAAAATTGGTTTTTCGGGCTTTGTCCCGAAAAATAATTTTCTGCAGAGTCGAAGGGGGCAGAGGCACCTGTAATATTAGCACAATAGAACACGGTCCGGACCTTGTACCCGGCCTCCAGGCAGTGCTCCAGTTCCCTTCGGCCTTCCACCACAAACAGCCCCTGCTCCCGCCGCGCCCTGGATTTCTCCTGCAAGAGCAGCAGATTCTTTATCTTAGCATTCTGGGCCGATGTAATGGTTTCCATCAGAACTTTTCCGGGCGCATCATGGGGAAGAAGAGGACATCCTGGATGCTCTCCTGGCCCGTCATGAACATGGTGAGGCGGTCGATGCCGATACCGATACCGGAAGTGGGCGGCATGCCGTACTCGAGGGCACGGACAAAGTCATAGTCGATGTACATGGCCTCGTCGTCTCCCTTGCTCTTGAGGGCGGCCTGCTCCTCGAAGCGTTCCAGCTGGTCCACCGGGTCGTTGAGCTCGGAATAGGCATTGGCCAGTTCCTTTCCGTTCACGAAGAGTTCGAAGCGCTCGGTGAGGGTATCGTCGTACCGGCACCGCTTGGTGAGCGGGGACATTTCCACCGGATAGTCAATCACAAACGTGGGCTGGATGAGGTTCTTCTCACAGTATTCGCCGAAGATGGCGTCGATGAGCTTGCCCACGCCCATCTCCGGGCCCACTTCCACATTGAGTTTCTTGCAGGTTTCCCGCAGCTGGGCCTCGTCCATACCCTTCACGTCTACTCCTGCAAATTCCTTGATGGCCTCCAGGATGGGCAGGCGGCGGAACGGCCCCTTGAAGGAGATTTCGTTTCCGCCGATGGTTTTCACCACCCCGCCGGTGGCCTCGGCCACCCGCTGGAGCATTTTCTCCGTGAATTCCATCATCCACAGATAGTCCTTGTAGGCAATATACATCTCCACGCAGGTGAATTCCGGATTGTGGGTTTTGTCCATGCCCTCGTTGCGGAAGTTTTTGGCAAACTCGTACACGCCGGCAAAACCGCCCACAATCAGCCGCTTGAGGTACAGCTCATTGGCAATGCGCATGTACATGTCCACATCCAGGGCATTGTGGTGGGTAACGAACGGACGGGCTGTGGCACCACCCGGAATGGCCTGCAGGATAGGCGTTTCCACCTCCAGGCAACCAGCCTCGTTGAAACACTCCCGCATACAGTTGATAATCTGGGTGCGCTTGACGAAGGTTTCCTTCACCTGCGGGTTCACCACCAGGTCTACATAGCGCTGGCGGTAACGGAGCTCCGGATCCTCGAAGCTGTCGTGCACGGTTCCGTCGGCATCCGTCTTCACGATGGGAAGCACGCGGAGGGACTTGCTCAGGACGGTAAGTTCCCTGGCGTGGACAGACAGCTGACCCGTCTGGGTAAAGAACGCAAAGCCCTTGATGCCCACGAAGTCGCCGATATCCAAGAGCTTCTTGAATACCGTATTGTACAGGGTTTTATCCTCTCCGGGGCAAATCTCGTCCCGCTTCACATACACCTGGATGCGGCCGGCGTGGTCCTGCAGCTCCATGAAGGAAGCGGCGCCCATGATGCGGCGGCTCATGATGCGGCCGGCAATGCAAACGTCCTGGAAATTCCCCTCTTCCGGTTTGAACCCGGCAGCAATCTCCGCCGTGGTGGTGTTTACCGGATACATCGGGGCCGGATAGGGATTGATACCCAGTTCGCGAAGCTTGCCCAAAGACTCTCTTCTTCCGAGCTCCTGCTCGTTCAGTTCATAGTATGCCATATAGAATGCTGTTTCTTTCTGTTGTATTTCGCACAAAATACAAAGTTAGCAAAATTATGCGGACTTGTGCGTATTTATGCAAGCCTTATTTGATTAAGGAAATAGCTCCAAACAGGCCCAAAGAAGCGGCGAGCATGATGGCGCCGGCGAGAAGGACCCCGCAGACAACAGCGAGGGTACTCTTCTTGAAGTCCATGTTCAGGATGCTGGCGGCCAGGGTGCCTGTCCAGGCGCCCGTGCCCGGGAGGGGAATGCCCACGAAAAGGAAGAGTGCCCAGTAGAGGCCCTTCCCGGCCGATGCTTCCAGTTTCCGGCCACCTTTTTCCCCTTTCTCCAGACACCAGGTAAAGAACTTCCCTATCACTTTCCTGTCTTTCCCCCAGACCAGTATCTTCCTGGCAAACAGATAGATAAACGGCACGGGAAGCATATTGCCGATGACGGCTATGATGATGGACGGGACAATGGGAAGGTCAAAGCCGATGGCATAGGGCATGGCGCCGCGGATTTCGATGAGGGGCACCATGGAGATGAGGAAAACCAGCAGATAGTGGTAGAAGAGTTTCATTGGATTCGGGTGAGCAAGTTACTGATTTCGGCAAAGGCTTCGGCTTGGTTCAGGCGCCGGTCGGCCGGGTCTGTGACCACCAGGTCGAAAACATTGCCCGGCAACTGTTCCCGCCCCACTTTGAAACGGGCACGGGAGCAGCGCACCATGTATTCCAGGGGATAATTGGCCTTGGGCAGAAGGGAAATGAAAAGGTCCGGCTCCCCTTCCAGCATGATGCGGGTTTTTTCGGGGGAAGGGCGCTCATACCAGTTCAGGTCTTTTTTGAGGACCGTGGTGTTGATGCTGGTAATCAGCCGCTCCCCCTTTTCGATTCTGCGGATGTCGAAGAAAAAGATATCTCCCTTGATGCCGTACTCCCGGAAAAAGGCCAAGAGGGCGTTTTTGCAGCTTTCCCAGCTGGAGTCTTCCACGTCTATGAAGGCAACGGCCGAACGGACCGCCTTCAGGGGAAGCAGGCCCGTGGGCTCCTGGGAGGCCGATTTCTTAAGACTGTACCGCTGGAAAAGCTCCTTAACCATAGGCTACTCAAGATAGGGTGCGATGAGCGCGCGGATTTCTTCCTTGGCCGCCCTCCACCGGGGAATATCGATTTTGGTGCCGATGACTTCCACCACCTTGGCGGCTATGATGGAACCCACTTCCCCGCAAACGCGAAGCGGAAGGCCCAGGGAATGGGCATAGAGGAAACCGGCGGCATAGGTGTCTCCGGCACCGGTGGCGTCGATGGGTGTGGCCGGCCAGGGTTCGATGAAATGGTATTCATCTCCGCTCCTGACCATGGAGCCTTCCCTGCCCACTTTCACCACCGCTATCCGGCAGTATTTGGCCAGATCTTCAATGGCCTCCCGCGGCTCCAGTTTGGTAAAGGCCTTGGCCTCCGTCTCGTTGGCAAAGACAATGTCTACATAGTTCTCCACCAGGTTGTGGAAGAAAGCGTCGTTGGATTCCACCACGTTATAGGAAGCCATGTCGATGGAGATGGTGCACCCGGCAGCCTTGGCCAGACGGGCCGCCCTGGAGATAAGCTCCTGGTTTTGCACCAGGTATCCTTCTATATGGAAATAGTCGTACCCTTCGAAGAACGACGGTTCCAAATCCTCCGGTCCCAGTTCCAGGGTGGCGCCCATATAGTCGGCGAAGGTGCGCTCTGCATTGGCGCCGGTGATGAACACCATGCATCGGCCCGAAGATTTTTTGCCGTACAGCATCTGGGCACGGACGCCGTACTGCTCCATGGTGCTCTTGAAGAGATTCCCCAAATCGTCGTTGCCGATTTTTCCGAGGAAGCCCGATTCCATCCCGAAAATGGCCGTGCAGGTGATGGTGTTGGCCGCAGAACCGCCCGGTACGTACTTGACGCCATACTCCTTAAGCGCCTCCCAGATATGGTCTCCGGTTTCCATATCCACATGCTGCATGCTGCCCAGGGGCAGGTGGAACCTGCGAAGCAGACTGTCGTCCGGGAGGACCGCCAGAATGTCCGTTAAGGCATTGCCGATACCGAGGATGGATTTCATAACGTATTTGTTTACGATAGCTTACAAAAGTAGCTATTTTTTGGCGATTTTCCATTATCTTTGCTCCTGTATGGACAAGAAAGCCAAGAATATCCTCCAGTATGTTTTCTGGTTGGCCGTTGCGGGAGTCCTGGTCTGGTTCTGCCTCAGGAGCATAGACCTGGAGCAGTTTACGCAGGCCCTCCGGCAATGCCGATGGGGGTATGTAATCCTGTCCATGATCCTGGGCGTCGTGGTCTTTTATATCCGCGGGCTGCGCTGGCGCATGATGCTCCGGCCCTTCGACCCTTCCACGTCCCGAATCACCTGCTTTAACGCATACAATATCTGCATGGCGGTAAACCTGGTGGTTCCGCGCGCCGGGGAAGTGGCCCGGCTGGGCGTCGTGGTCCGGCATTCGGCCACGGATTCAGAAGGAAAGCGGCTGCTGTCCTTCGACAAGGCGCTGGGCACCCTGCTTACAGAACGGGTCTGGGATGCCGTCATCCTCCTGGGGATGGCCGCCGTGCTGATAGCCGTCAAGTGGGAAGATTTCGGGGCCTTCATGATGGACAGCCTGCACGGTGCCGGCGGAAACGGCTTGCTCTGGTGGCTCTTGGGCGCCCTTGTGGTGGCCGTGGCTGCGTTCCTTTACCTGGCCTGGGCCCTGCGGGAAAAAGGCGGCGTCTGGGGAAAGGTCTGGGGGTTCATCGCCGGAATCGGCAAGGGGCTTTCCTCTTTCCTGCATATGGAGAAGGCGGGGCTGTTCTTCCTGTACACGGTTTTCATCTGGGCGCTCTACTGGATCATGAGCGCCTGCATCGTATGGGCGCTGCAAGACATCGAGGCGTTTTCTTCCCTCAGTCTCACGGACGCCTTCTTCCTGATGGTTGTGGGCAGCATCAGTTCCATCGTACCGGTCCCGGGCGGGTTCGGAGCCTACCATAGTGCGGTAGCCGGAGCCCTGGTGAGCATCTGGAACATGCCGCTTGGAACGGGAATGATTTTCGCCACCTTAAACCATGAGTCCCAGGTGGTCTCACAGGCCATCAGCGGGCTTTGCTCCTATATCCACGAAAGTTTTATCCGCAAGAAATGAAAAGGTTCGCGCTCATAGGGAACCCGGTCGCCGGGTCTTTGAGTCCCCGCCTTTTCCAGGCTGCCTATGGGGGCCGATACCGGTATGACCTCATAGAGGAATCCTCTTTCGAAGCCGCCTGGGAGCGGTTTTGGGCCGGGTATGACGGCATCAACGTCACGGCGCCTTTCAAGCAGGACGCTTTCGCGCGGGTGAACAGGCTCACCCCGGAAGCCCAACTCACCGGTGCCGTAAACCTGGTGGTCCGCTCCGGCGCGGAAACCGTAGGATACAATACCGATGTAGACGGTGTCATGGGAGCCCTCCGGGAAACCGGGCTGCCGGTTTCGGATGCGCTGGTGGTAGGGGCCGGCGGGGCTGCCCGCGCAGCCGTTACGGCCGCCCTGCAGCTGGGCTGCCGGGTCTGGGTTGCCAACCGCACCCGTTCCAAGGCCGAGGCCCTTGCATCGGCCCTGGGATGCCTGGCCATACCACTGGAAGAGATTAGCCTGCTGGCTCCGGACCTTGTCATTTACACCGTTCCCGGTTCGGCCTCCGTCATTCCCGGCCTCACCGGGGATCTTCTCCGTCAGGCCGTTGTGCTGGAGGCGGAATACAAGCATCCCGTCCTGGCCGGTATCCCCTGCCGGGCCTATGCGGGCGGCCGCCGGTGGCTGCTGTGGCAGGCCGTTGCCGGTTACGGGCTGTTTACGGGAGAAGAACCGGATGTCAAGGCCATGGCCGCCGTAATCTGATTATGCAATCATCACAATAAAACCACCGTATTATGTCACTGAACAAAGTCATGCTGATCGGTAACGTTGGTAAAGACCCCGATGTACGTTACCTTGAATCCAATCCCCAGAATCCCGGCGGCAACGCCAAAGTCGCCTCCTTCCCCCTCGCCACTTCCGAGCGCTACCGAGACCGCAACGGAGAGCTCCGCGAAAACACCGAATGGCACAACATCGTGGCCTGGCGCAATTCGGCCGATGTGGCAGAAAAATACATCCGGAAAGGCACCCAGGTCTTTGTGGAGGGCCGTCTCCGCACCCGCCAGTGGACAGACCAGACCGGCAACAAGCGCTACACCACAGAGGTTGTTGTGGACAGCCTGCAGCTCCTGGGCAAACGCCCGGAGGACAATCCCGGCCAGGGTAGCTACCAGGGCGGTTACGCTCCCCAGCAGCAGCCCTACCAGCCCGCCGCTCCCACTGCCACGCCGGCCCCCCAGCCGGTGAATCCGGCTTACAACGGCCCCCAGCCCGCCCCGGAACCCTCCGACGACCTCCCGTTCTGATTGCCGGAGTGCAAATAGAACCATTCAGGCCGATTCTGTACGGAATCGGCCTGAGTTGTTATAAAGACTATCTGAAGGCTTATGCCTGGGTCATGGCTTCGGCCTTGGCGGAGAAGTATTTGTAGAGGGTGGCTTCGATGCCCATCATGACGGCCACAAAGACGATGCAGGAAAGGGCAGCCAGAACGGGCCCCACGTGAGGGATCAGGCACAGGAGACCCATCACAATGCCAATCAACACGGCTGCGGCCAGATATACGAAAAAGAGCGTCCACTTTTCTCCGCAGGTGGTGTCGTAACTGAGACCCAGGGCTTTGAGCGGGGACAGCTTCTTATCCACGAAGAAGTACATGGAGAACTGCCAGGCCAGGCTCACCACGAATGCCGGGAACAGGAAGAACGCGGCGGCGGCGCCAACGCCCGCAGTCTGCAGGCCCAACAGGATGAAGAAACCGCCCAAGGACTTGTAATTCTCCTTGGAGAAAAGGCTTGTGGGAACAACTTCTTCTCCCTTGCTGAGGGCTACGATAGCCTTGTAAAGGCCGATGGTGGTGCCCACATTAAGATAAGGGATCCAGATGGTGATCATGTAGAGGAAGGCCATCAGCAGCAGGTTGCCGATGTTCTTGATGCCCAGGTTGAACCCGTCTGTCAGGGTCTTCTGGAAATTGAGTTTATTCTCCATATCAATTAAGGTTTAAGGTTTGCCACAAGCTCTACAGGACAATGGTCGGAACCAAAAATCTCGTTGTGGATGTCGGTGGAGACAATCTTGTCCCGAAGGGTCTCCGACACCACAAAATAGTCTATCCGCCAGCCTGCGTTGTTCTCCCGCGCGCGGAAGCGGTAACTCCACCAGGAGTACTTTACTTCCGTTGGGTGCTGATATCTCCAGGTGTCCACAAAACCGGCCGACAGCAGTTCCCCGAACTTTCCCCGCTCCTCGTCCGTAAACCCGGCATTCCGGCGGTTGGCAGCAGGGTTCTTGATATCCATCTCCTGATGGGCCACGTTCAGGTCTCCGCAATAGACCACCGGCTTCCCCAAGCCGCATAGATAGGCCCTGAAGGCGTCTTCCCACCGCATGCGGTACTCCAGGCGCCGGAGCCCGTCCTGGGAATTGGGCACATAGGCGCACACCAGAAAGAAACTCCCGTACTCCAAGGTTATCACCCGGCCTTCGTGGTCGTGTTCCTCAATACCCAGGCCATACCGTACGCTGATGGGGGTATGCTTTGTATAGACGGCCGTTCCGGAATAGCCTTTCTTTTCGGCATAATTCCAATAGGACTGATATCCCAGGAATTCCATGTCCAGCTGGCCGGCCTGCATCTTGGTTTCCTGCAGGCAGAAGAAATCTGCATCCAGCTCTGCGAAAATGTCCGCAAAGCCTTTTCCCGCCACGGCCCGGAGGCCATTTACGTTCCAGGATATGAATTTCAGTTGAGTGTCCACGTGGATCCCTCTTTGGTGTCCTTTACCGTTATGCCGAAGGAAGCCAGGAAGTCCCGGATCCGGTCGCTCTCGGCCCAATCCTTGGCCTCCCGCACTTTGCGGCGGTTTTCCAATATCAGTTCCATCACTCCTTCCAGGGCCTTTTCGGCCTTACCGGAGCTGCCTTCCGCTTCCTCGTCCCTGAGGCCCAGCACACCGCCCACCACCTCGTCAAAGAGCCGGCGCAGGGCCGCCTTGTCGGCATCGGCCAGATTTCCGCCGTTGATGAGCTTCACCGCCTCGAAAAGATGGGCGATGGCTACGGGGGTGTTCATATCGTCGCAAAGCGCTTCTTCCACGGCCTCGATGATGGCCAGAACTGGAGCCGATGCCCGGTCGGAGCCGGGCATGACAGAGGCGTCATTGCCGGGCACGACGGAGGCGTCATTGCCGGCTTGACCGGCAATCTCCCTCCAGGCCTGCATCAGGCGCTTGTAACCCTTTTCGGCCGCCTGAAGGGCTTCGTTGGAGAAGTCCAGCGTGCTGCGGTAATGGGCCTGGAGAATGAAGAACCGCACCGTCATGGGGCTGTAGGCCTGACTCAGTTTGGGATGCTGGCCGCTGAACAGTTCCGGCAAGGTGATAAAGTTGCCCAGGGACTTGCCCATCTTCTGCCCGTTGATGGTAATCATGTTGTTATGTACCCAGTAGTGCACGCCGCCGGTGCCCCGGGAGGCCACATTCTGGGCAATCTCGCACTCGTGGTGCGGAAACATCAGGTCCATTCCGCCGCCGTGGATATCGAACTCCCGGCCCAGGTACTTCTCTCCCATCACCGAGCACTCCAGGTGCCAGCCCGGGAAACCCTCTCCCCACGGGGAAGGCCAGCGCATGATATGTTCCGGTTCCGCCTTCTTCCAGATGGCGAAATCGTACGGAGCCTTTTTGTCTCCCTGGCCGTCCAGGGCACGGGTACCTTCCAGCGTGGCCTCCAGGGAACGGCCGGAAAGGATGCCGTAATGGTGGTCCCGGTTGTATTTCTCTACGTCGAAATAGATGGAGCCGTTGGACTCATAGGCATATCCGGCCTCCAGAATCTTCTTAACGGTTTCTATCTGTTCGATGATGTGGCCGGAGGCCCGGGGTTCAATGGACGGAGACTGTACGTTGAGCTGCCGCATGGCCTCGTGGTAGCGTTCTGTATAATACTGAACCACTTCCATCGGTTCCAGCTGTTCCAGGCGGGCCTTCTTGGCAATCTTGTCTTCCCCTTCATCGGCATCGTGCTCCAGATGGCCCACGTCCGTAATGTTGCGGACATACCGTACCTTGTAGCCCAGATGTTTGAGCAGGCGGAACAGCACGTCGTAGGTTACCCCGGGACGGGCATGGCCCAGATGGGCGTCTCCGTACACGGTGGGGCCGCAGACATACATACCCACATGGCCTTCATGGATGGGCTTGAACAGTTCTTTGTTGCGGGTTAGCGTATTGGTCAGATAAAGGGGTCTCATTGTTTGAAGGTTCTTTCTTTCTGGGGGACATGCTGGCGAAGCTGCACGCGGCGGATCTCCTTCTGGGAATTGATGCGGCGGGCAGGTGCCTGGACGGACTTGGTGGCCGGCAGCTGGGCCATCTTGAGCGGCAGGGAAGGTACCCCGCTGTTGTTGAAGTGGGCCCAGTTCTGCTCGTCATAGCAATAACGGCTGTAGCGCATGCTGTGATAAGTGGCCGTGAAGCCGTTGTCGAAGGTAAAGGATTCCGGAACAAGGACTATGACGAATTGCCCGTCCGTCACCTCCACCTCCCGGGTGTGGGCGATGTCGTAGTTGTAATCGGCCCCCTCTACGTCCACGATACCGTTGGCATCTGAACTGTCCGTGAGGTAGGTGCCCACGAACATCATATCCACCTCCGTACCCAGGGACTCATCCTCATAGGACATGATGTACTGGCCGTAGAAATAGAGGTTCTTGTCGGAGTTGCGGAAGCGGGCATAAATCCAGTCCGAATCCTGGTTCATCTGCTCCTGGACGGCAGGACCGGTTTCCCAGCCATCCACATAATACAGGTAATTGGCCTCGCACCTGCTGATGGTAATATCATAACCCACATACCCATTGAGGTCACTCACATGCCAGTTGCCAATCCATTTGAGGTATGCCTCGGTGGGCATTTCCTCCTCTACGGTGTGGCGCACCTTGGCATAGTTGCCCGTGGGCTTCCCGTCCTTGGAAAGCTCTATCATGTAGGAGGTGTACGTGTCGTGGATGAGCATATCGAAGTATATGGTCTTGATGGCACTGGTGAACGCATCGCTCACCTTCACACCGGAAGACTCTCCCTCGATGAAAGACTTGAGGTCATTGGCGTACCAATCCTTGAAATTGGCATCCGTAATGCTGCGCACGATGAAATACGCCTGTCCGGGATAGTTGAAATGGAATTCCTCCACCCGGGAGATGGAGCCGTCATCCTCCTCATAATCGGCCCGGCCGATATACTGGATGCTCCAGTTGGTACACTCGTTGAGGTTGAATTCCTGCTCCTCTCCGCCGGGACGCACCGGATCGTTGGGGTTGGAACCCCCGCCCGGCCGGACACTCGGGATGTATTTGGTGCATCCTGCCATTGCCAACGCGGCTATCGCCGTAATCGACAGAAAATACATCATTCTTTTCATCTTTCTCTGGTGTTTTAAACCGAGCTTTGCAAAAAGCCGGCCACAGGCACACCCCTCCTATTCTTCGTCCATTTTCTCTTTGACGTCGGAGAACAACTTCTTGCAGAAATCGGCCCCGAAGCCGTACCAGGCGAGGGCGAGGAAGAAGCCCACGAAACCCCAGGCCAGCACACGCTTCACACGGCTGTTGGCGGAGGATTGCGGCAGGGTGGCCGGCTGCACAACGGCATATACCGGTCTCTCTTCCTGGATTTTGGCGCGGGCCAGTTCCCGCTGCTGGGCCATCTGGGAATAGATCTCCTGAGCCAGCGAAGCCTCGCTGCGGAGACGGTCCTTTTCCGACTGGGCGCTCTGGAGGATGACGCTGCGGTCGTAGTCTACGGAACGGGCATAGGCCGCCTGCTTCTTGACCAGTTCCTCCCGGGCTTCCTCCGCCAGCATCACGTAATACTCGTAGTCCGCCGTAGCCTTCTTGGTGCGGTAGTTGGACACATACACCTGAAGGCGGTTGCAAACCGTATCGGCCAGCTGCTTAACCATGAGGCGGTCGTCCATGGTGACAGAGATGGTGGTGATGCCGGTTTTGTTGTCTACGTTGGCAGAGATGCTTTTACCCAGGGCCTTCACCACGTCTGCCTGCTTCTTGGGAAGTTCGGTTGCATCCACCACGCCCGTGTAAGGGACTTCCTCCTTCTGCTTCTTAAGGGAAGCCAGCCATTTGGACAGGCCTTTCTTCTCTTTGTCTTCCCCGCTAAAATGCTTATACACGGTGGTGTGCAGGGGCTGCATTCCCTCTTCCCGCTGTTTGTCGGACACATAGGAGGTGAGCGGGACGTCCAGCAAATCGGCCAGGAACGGGGTGCTGCCGCAGATTTCCGGGAACAGGGTGATGTTCATGGCGTCCGTTCCGGCATTCATCGAAGTACCCAGGCCCAGCATGCTGGTAATGCTGCTGAGGCTGTTAGAGTTGCGGTTGGCGATTTCCGGGGCCAGCGTCATGGTAACATTGTACTTGCGCGTCATGTTGAGCGCCGATATGATGCCCAGGATGCCGAAAATGACCGAAATCAGGAATATCTGCTTCCAGTGCTTCAGAAGCTTGGATATGATGCCCATCCAGTCAATCTCAAGCTCTTCTTCCCGGGACTCCTGCAGCTGGGGATTGTTGTTCTGATACTCTTCCATGGCGGGTTACTTTTTGGTCATGTTGATAATGTAGAACACCGACATACCCAGGGTTCCCAGGGAGGCAGCCGCGGAAGCGATGGCCGTCAAGGTGGAAGGATTGAATTCCTTCTTGGATTCCTCCTTGAACGGCACATAGATTTCTGCGCCGGGGTCTACCTTGGTCCAGGAATGGAGCTTCTTGGCCCGGCCGCCCATGTTCACCACATAAGCCTTGGACCGGCGGGCTTTCTCTGCATAACCGCCGGCGGCATTGATATAGCCCTTGCCCCGCATGGAGGGATCGTAATTGACGGCGGTGGGATAATTGACGGCGCCATAGATGCGGATAACGTTGTTCTTCACCGGAATCTCCAGGATATCTTCTTCCCGGAGCACCACGTCCTCTTCTCCGCCCGGATTGGCCAGGGCCTTATCCAGGTCGATGGCCACGGTATAAGTGGCCTGGGTGGCACGGCGGGCGGTTACATCCACGGTATCCAGGCGCTGCTCGACGATTTCCACCATCTCATTGGCCTGGGTGAGTTCTTCCTCGGTGGCGCGGCGGGTGAGGCGGGCACCCTTGGAATAGGCAAAATCCGTGAGGCCGCCGGCCTTCTTGATGAGGTCTGTGATATGTTCCTCCCGGGAAGTAAGGGCATAGGTGCCCGGGAAGTTGACCTCTCCGTTGATGGTGAAGTGGCGCTGGATGTTATAGGACGGGCTGCGGTGTACCACCACCTCGTCGTAAGGTTCCAGCACGAAGGAGCGGTCTCCGTCGGCCACCAGGCCGTCTTTGATGGAAAACACATAGAGCTCTCCGATGTCACTGGTGGCTACCATGCCTTCGGTGTCCTTCTTGCGGCGGGTTACATCCACGCGGGAGGTGGAAGCGCCGTCCTGCAGGCCGCCGGCCAGGATGATGATGTCCTCAACGGTGGTATTCTCTGCGAACGGGAAGGTGCCGGGCTGGTTCACCATACCGGAGATGGTCATGGTGCCCTGATCCTTGAGTTCGAAGCCGCTGGCCACGTAAAGTTCGTCGTTGTTCTGGAGCACAAAGTCCGGCTGGTTGCCCGCAAGGATTTCCTTCAGGTTGAGGGAGAACACTTCCTTGGTCTTGTCCGGATGCTCCCGGTTCACCACCACGCGGTCTGCAAAGGCTTCCGGCAGCAGGCCGCCGGCCCTTTCCACCAGGCCCTTCGCCGTGCGGACCTCTCCGAGTTCGAAGGTTCCCGGGAAGTACACGGCGCCATGGATGGCGGTGCGGTTCTGGAAGAGCGACTGGAGTTCACCCACTTCCACGCGGTCTCCGCTGCGGAGACGGAAGCTGGCGTAATCGGCCTCTTCCACGGTACGGACCTCAAAGTTCTTGTTGTCCTGGCGAATGACCGTTACGAACGAGCGGTTGGCACCGGTGGCAAAACCGCCGGCATATTCAACGAGGTTGGCCAGGGTTTCACCCTCTTTCATTTCGAAGCGCATCGGGCGCTTGACGCTGCCTTCGATGGAAACCAGGCAGTCGTACGGGGCAACCAGGATAACGTCCCCTTCCTCCAGGCGGATGTCACTGGCGGTGTTGCCCCTGGTCAGGAAATCGTACACATCTACGTCTCCGGCCACCTTGTTGCCGCGGACCACCTTGATGTTACGGACGGTACCGGGTTCCACGATTCCGCCTGCCCGGTACAGGGCGTGGAAAGCCGTGGAGAAGGCCGACAGCTGGTAGGTGCCGGGGCTGGCGACATCTCCCAGCACGTTTACCTGAATGGTGCGGATCTGGCCCAGGCTCAGGCGCATATCCGTGCCGGAGCCGGACATGCCGCCGTAGATGCTGGAAAGGCGCCGCTTCAGATAAGCGTTGGCTTCTTCCACCGTCATGCCGCTCAGGTACAGAGGGCCCAGGATGTCTACATTGATGCTGCCTTCCGGCGAGATGGTTCCGCGGAAAGAGGTTTGATTACGGCCGAAAATGTCTATGATGACCTCGTCTCCGGGGCCCAGGCGATAATTGCGGGGCGTAGCCAGGTTTTCACTGGGCGCGAAGCTGAGGTTCTGGTTGTTGAAGATATTGCGGCCATACACTCCGGAGGTTTCCGCTTCGATGGCAGCGGGGGCTTCCGTTTCCTGCTCCGTGAGCGGATTGATGGTATGGTTGCGGCTTTCGGTTGTCATGGCCGGCATGGTGGGGTCGTTGGCCTGGCGGCTTTGGTACAGGGTAAACACCCTTTCTGCCTGGGCGCGGTTTACGCCGCGGAGCGAAAGCTCTGCAATGAGTTCGTCCCGGCTTTTCCCTTGTGAGAGGCCCTGCTGGGTATACTCCAGCACCTGCTCATCGGTCATCATGCTCTGGGCCCATGCTGCGCCGCAGAGGAAGAAGAGGCCGGTGAAAACGGCCATCCATCTCTTGGAAAGTATCATATATTAAAACAGTTTTTCTATAAACGTACAAAGATAATACTTTTTGGCGAATAACTATTGGACGAATCCGGCGAAATACCCGGCAAAGAAAACGTTGGTAATGAGATAGCCCATGATGGTGGACACGAACACGCAGATGAGTCCCGGCATCATGAAACTGTGGTTAAGGAGATACTTGCCGATAACCGTGGTTCCCGAACGGTCGAAGTTGACGGTGGCGATATCGGACGGATAATTGGGGATGAAGAAATAGCCGTACACGCTGGGCAGCACCCCCAGGAGGACCGGTCCGGCGATTCCCAGCTCGTACGCAAGCGGCAGCATGGCCACCACCACGGCGCCCTGGCTGTTGATGAGCACCGAAACCAGGAAGAACACCACGGCGATGCTCCACGGGTAATGGGTAACCAGATCTGCCAGCATGAACTTCATCTCGTCCAGATAATTCCCGAAGTAAGTGTCTGCCAGCCAAGCGATTCCGTAAATGGCCACCACAGCCACCATGCCGGACTGCCACACGGCGCCGCCCACGGCCTTCTTGGGCGAAGCCTTGCAGAACATGATGTTGCAGGCGGCCGCCACCAGCATGATAATCTGGATGCAGATGTTCATCTTGGGAAGGTTGATCTTTTGTGCCAGCGTCTGTTCCCCTGCGTGAATCATCTGGCAGAAGGCAAACCCGACGATGACCAGCAGCGCTCCCAGGAAAATGAACACGGAGGCCTTGGCCTCTTTGGTAATGACCTTATCCAGGGTTGTGGCGGAATTGCCGTACATATAGGCGTACTGCTCCGGGTCTGCCTTGCGCTTGAGGAAATCCGGGTCCTTGTCCAGGTCTTTACCGCGCCGATACGACGCCAGGGCCGCGCACATAAGGCCCATCAGGCAGGCAGGGATGGTGACCATGAGCACCTGCGGGATGCTGACCATATAGCCGTTGGCATTGGAAATGGTGACGAAGGCCACCACGGCGGCAGCGATGGGCGAGCAGGTAATGCCCACCTGCGAAGCCACGGACGAAACGCCGCACGGCCGTTCCGGACGGATGCCTTTCTTGAGGGCGATGTCGCAGATAATGGGCATGATGGTATACACCACATGGCCGGTGCCCACCAGAACGGTGAGGAAAAACGTGACCAGCGGCCCCAGGAAGGTGATATGGTCCGGGTGCCGGCGAAGCAGTTTCTCCGCTATCTGGATCATCCAGTCCATACCGCCTGAAGCCTGCAGGGTACCGGCGCACGTAACGGCGGCGATGATGATATAGATGACATCCGTGGGAGGGGTGCCGGGCTTGAGGCCGAACCCGAATACCAGGATGGCCAGGCCGATGCCGGAGATGGCACCCAGAGCCAGCGACCCATAGCGGGAACCCACATATAATGCTGCCAGAACAATGAGCAGCTCAATAATCATGGTGAAAGTCATATCCTAGAATTTATACAAGTTAATGCCGGTTTCAGGGTCTTTTTCCCGGCCGACGCAGGTGTTACCGAATGCGTCTATGAGGAGCTCGCAGGCGCCGCTGATGCGGGCGCTGAGCAGGTGACCGCCCACACAGCTGTAGTCACTCCGGCTGCAGGTGAGGTGGATATGCAGATACGGTTCCCCGTCTTTCTGGGAAATGTTGCCGGTGATGTTGGTAATCTCCATCTGCTCCTCGAAAGTCTTGTCTACATATTGCATGGTGGAAGGGTCCAGATAACGGAATGTGGCCAGATTGGTGGCGCCCAGGCCGCTGATGTGCCCGGCCATGATTCCCATCTTCTTGCAGAAAGCCATGATGGCCTCTACCATTTCCACATGATTGTCCAGGCTGACGATATAACGCTGGTTTTGGTTCTTGACAAGGGTATATTTGTACATAACTTGTGGATTAGTGCCTATAAAGATAGTGATTTTTGGCATAGAAAATGTATCTTTGTGACCGGAAAAGTTGATTTGAATGAAAAAACTCTTTGTTTTGGCCGCAGCGGCCCTGGTGTCGCTGGCTTTGCAGGCCCAGGATATCCGGACCAATTACAGGTCCGAGGGCATGACGCACATCTCTACGGATTATGAACTGTTGGAAGCGGGGGGCGTTCCCATCTGGACCAGGGTGGAACTGGTAGGTTTCCCGGACGGTTCCACCATGTACGTCCTGTACATGAACCTGGAACAGAAGACCTCCTCCGTGGTGCCCAAGGGAGTGAAGATGGCCGTCACCCTCCAGAACGGCAAGATTATCCGGCTGGAACAGATTGGCCAGGATTCCGCCACCAAACGGCGGCTGGACAGCGGTGTGTTCTGGAACCGGCTCAAATACGCCGTGGAACCGGAAGACATGGAGAAGATGGTGGGCGGAGTTAAATCCGTGGATATCGTAACCGGCTGGAATCCGGACGATTACATTCAGGAATCCTTTGAAGACAATGCCCTGGGGAACCTCCTCAAACGCCACTGCGAAGCCATCCTGAAGGCGGCCGACAACACCTGTGAGCTCAAGGCCACCGTGGCCGGTTACACAGACAACCTCAACAGCATCATGATCACCGCCAACCCGGTGGTGGGCAAAGGAGACCGTTTTCTGTACAACATCATCCTGTCGCACCTGTATTACAAGAGCACCAATACGGAAGACATAGACCTGGCCTTCATGATCGGCACGCAGGAATCCTTCCACTTCGAGTACGACGCCGCCGTCCGCTTCACCCTTAAGGACGGTTCGGTCATCGAGCTCAAGCAAACCCGGGACGACGTAAACTTCGTATACGTGTTCCCCACCCTGGAGGAACTCCGCCGCCTGTCCGCCGGAATCGAATCCATCTCCATGGTACATGAGAATGGCGTGGTGGTGGATACCTTCTCCCAGCCCCTCAAGGAAGGCGAATTCAGTTTTGCCGATGCCGTGAACCAGCAGCTGCAGCTCCTGCTCTCCATGTCAGAGCGCTAGGATGTTGCCGTTTGCCGTTTTTTCACTATCTTTGCAGGCCCAAATACCGGTTCCGTAGCTCAGCTGGATAGAGCAACAGCCTTCTAAGCTGTGGGTCTCGGGTTCGAATCCCGACGGAATCACGAAAGGAATGCACGCCACGGTCGAAGACTGTGGCGTTTGTTGTGCGAAAGGGCATCAAGCTCGCTTGAATGCCCTTTTGTGCAACAAATGACACACCTGCGAAGCAGGGTGGCGTACATTCTATGCTCGTGAATGAGCCCCCGCAGGGGCGGGATGTGGCCGCCGCAGGCGGGCAAATCCCTTCGGATCCTCCCCTTGCCGCGAGTACAGCCTGAATGCCATAGATGGCCGTTTTTTTGTACTCGCGGCAAATCAGATTCCCGCAAAAAGTTCGTATCTTCGCAAAAACACAATCCCTTGCAAGATGAAAAGACTGCTTTTGGCTGCGGCCGCCTTTGCCCTGGCCGTTTCCTGCACCTCCCGCCAAAGCGTGGAATACACAGACCGGTACGTGGGCGGAGAAGCCCTCTCTGAATGGGAATTCAGCGTGGACGGGACCGGCTGGGAAACCGTAACCCTGCCGCACTCCTACAATGCCCTGGACGGCCAGACAGAAAAGTATTACCGCGGACCCGCCCGTTACCGCACCACCTTGAAAGCTTCCGAAAAGGCTTCCTTCCTCCTGCTGGAAGGGGCCGCCCAGGCAGCCAAAGTGTATCTGAACGGAGAACTGCTCCGGGAACACAAGGGCGGATACACCCCGTTTGTGGTAACCCTCACCGGAAAGCTCACGGAAAAGGAGAACCTCCTGGAAGTGGTCTGCGACAACACCCTGGACCTGGAGATGATTCCCATCAGTTCGGACTTCAACAAGAACGGCGGCCTGCACAATCCCTCCTGGCTGCTCCAGTTTGACGGCGCCTATTTCTGCCCCTATGCCTATGGCATGTACCGGATGCATGTGAGCCAGACGGACGTGAGCGAAGGATACGCCATGGCCGAAGCCCGGGTGAAGGTGGTTGGAGACGCCGGCAAGGTGAATTGGCGCCTGCTGGATGCAGAAGGGGCCGAAGTGTTATCTGCCCAAACCTTGGTGGCGGCAGACGGAGAAGCCGTGTGGGCATTCCGCCTCCCCAACCCCCATCTCTGGAACGGCACCCTGGACCCTTATCTGTACCGGCTTACGGCCGATATCGGAGAAGACCACGCAGAAACGGAGGTGGGCTTCCGGTTCTTCCGCATGGACCCGGACCAGGGCTTCTTCCTGAACGGAAAGCCGTACCCGCTACGGGGCGTTTCCATGCACCAGGACACGTACGGCAAGGCCAGCGCCCTCACCAAGGCCGACTATGACGCCGATTACGAAATCGTTAGGGAACTGGGCTGCAACTTCCTCCGGCTGGCCCATTACCCGCACAACGATTACGCCTTCCGCCTCTGCGACCGGATGGGAATCGTGGTCCAGACCGAGGTTCCGTGGGTGAACATCTGCGGAGAGAGGGCAACCCCGGCCTACTTCGACAACATCCATGCGCAGATGAAGGAAATGGTCACCGCCCTGTACAACCACCCCTCTATCCTCTTCTGGGGCATGTGGAACGAACTGGATTCCTGGGGGAACACCGACCAGTACCAGGGCCCGCTGGACGCCCGCCGGGTAGTGGACGAAACGGCCCGCCTGTACGAATACACCAAGCAGCTGGACCCTTACCGCTGCGTGGGTCTCACCGACGATTCCGTCTTCCAGAGAGACTATTACACCACCCTGAAGGCCGATTATTACTCGGAGAACCGCTACCACGGATGGTATTTCGACTACGGTCACTTCGAGAACTTCACGCTTGCCATGAACGAAATCCATGAGACCATGGGGGTAACCAACGTGTCCGAATACGGCTACGGCATCAATCCATACTGCCACACCTGGAAGGAGGAAGCCATCGTCCGGGACCGCACGGACTCCCTCCATCTGGAAGAATTCGGCTCCCGGGCGCACGAACAGATTGCCGGGCAGATTGCCCGGATGCCCTGGCTGAATTTCACTTCCCTGTGGATTATCTTCGACTTCCCGGTGGCAGACCGGAAGGAGGGCTTCATGGACAGTGCCGACGGGGTGAACTTCACCGTGAACGAAGCCCGGAAATACACGAATGACAAGGGATTGATTACCCGGGACAGAAAGGTGAAAAAGGATGTGTTCTATCTGTACAAGGCCTGGTGGAACCACTCGGAAGAAACGGTTTACATCACCGGCCGGCGGCTGGAGAAACGGCCGGCTTCGCAGGCCTTTACCCTCACGGTGTATTCCAACGCCCCCTCCCTCACCTTATACAGGAACGGGGAACAGGTGGACAGCCGGAACTCCTCGGGAGACCCCACCGGCGTTGTCTGGACCTTCCCGGCCGAAATGGCTTCCGGCCCCACCACCTTCCGCGTGGAAAGCAGCACCGGTACGGCCGACGAGGTAACCTTCGACATCTTGTAGCCGGCAGCCCATGCCTCTCAGAACCCTCACAAGTTTCCTCGCTGCGGTGGTGCTCCTGACCGGCACCGCCACGGCGCAAAGCTTTCGGGAACGGGTGGAGAGAGGGTTCCGTTCGGCCCATTATTTCCAGGATACCCTCCGGCTCACGGATCCGGAGGGAGACGCCCATATCATCCGCCGGCTGGATACCATCCCCGTGCAGCTGCTGTCCCTGATGGCCAACCGCTCCCTGCCCCAGGCCGTCTCGGAAAAGGAACGGCTGAAGGAAGACCTCCGGAGTTCCCGGGAAACCGGGGAAGAACCTTTCCGGATGGGGAAGACCAGCCCCATTGACACAGACCTCCTGCTGGGCCGGTTCTGCGACATCATGCATCGGCATTATCCGGATATTACGCCCACTCTTGGGCAGGAGCACAAGTGGTCTCCCGAAGCCCGGAAGTACCTCCACTACGGCTTCTGGCACCGGCTCTGGCGCCGGATGTTCCGCCGGCAGAAAGACTTTCCCGTCCCCGTCCTGCACTGCAGCAAACTGCTTGTATGCCTGGCCTGCGGCTGGACTTCCTACTACTGCGTCACGGGGCAGGAGGAAGCCCTCGTCGAACGTGTCCTGAACTATCCGGACGGAGGCGTTCAGCTGGAGAATCTGTTCGAAGAGAGCTATGTCCTGAACGGAGGGAACCTGTATCTGACCTTCCTCACCTGCGAGAACATCCTGGCCCGTTATCCTCACCGGGGAGACCGGGGAAACGACGCCCTGCAGAGGAAGTTGGCCTACATCCGGAACGATTCCAAGCCCCTGGGCGACAACTACGGCGCCTGGTATCATTTCTACGGAATTGCCCTCTACGGGATGGTCCGGAACAGCTTCACCAGCCGGCTGGTGGCCGATACGGAAAGCTTCGGGTCCCTCTTTCTGGAAGGACCCGACCGTCAGGAGTATTATATCAACAAGTATGGCGCCCTATTCGGGCATCGGCTGAAAAAACGGGTCCGGGAAGGGACCTGGTGAGCCTCAATAGCCCAGCCGCACCAGGGTGGCCACCGGGTCCGGAACGGAGGAAGGGGCTTCGGCATCCCGGAGACCATGGTCCAGCAGATACTGAAGAGTCAGGTCCGACCGGTTGGTGAAAAAGCCGTCGGAACGGGCGGTCTGCTCCTCCATCTGGGCAATGGAATCGAACGAATAGGGATGGTTGAGCATGCCGGCTTCCTTCACCAGTTTGGCCTGCCAGGGCTGGTTCAGTTCCGCGTAATTGTTAGGTTCTCCGGAAATGGACGGGCCGCTGATGGTGGCTCCGTTGGCCATTGCCCAGTCCAGAATGGCCTGAAAGCCCTCCGGAGTGTCCAGGTTGCCCCCCGGAATCTCTTCCGGACAGGGCGGCCACAGCAGGAAACACATGGGCAGGCGATCCTGGAATACGGCGTGCGCGCGCTGCAGGGAAGCTGGAGAGAAAGTCTGCAGAATAACCTTTCCGGCGGTCTTCCCCACCTGCACCTTGCCGCCCTTGTAGAAGGCCGATTCGGTAGCAGGACGGGTGATGATGTTCCACCCGGCAGCATCCAGGATATCATATACCCGCTGCTCCATATCCTCCGGATTCACTTCCGGCTCCTTGAACTCGATATAGATGCCGGGGCGATGACCGCTGTCGGCGGGGTCTTCCACATAGGCATTGGAGAAGTCGTAGTGCAGGAATTCCATGTACTTGCCCCCTTCAGCGGCGCCTGCGCGGATTTCCGCCAGGGTTTTGCCCTCACAGGATGCCTTCAGGCCATAGGGCAAGACGCGGTTTCCGGCCTCGTTCCGGCGGAGCATCTTTCCCTCGGCATAAGCAATCTGGTCCTGCAGGGCCGACACGTACTGGCTGTGGGCATAGGCGGGCCGGGCCTGTTCCGGACGGGCCCGGTTGAACCAGGAACCGGCATCCAGCATCAGCAGTTCAGCATAGTAATAGGAGGCCGCGTAGAAGGGTTTGAAGGAAGCCCGGTCGATGGCCAGCTGCTCGTCGGCATCGGCCTCGGAGAAGCCCAGGGAGAGATAGAAGTCCCGGCGGCAGGCAGGGACCTCCTCCCCGAAGACCTCCCGGATATCGGTGGTTCGGGTGAGGTTGTCGTCGTGGTTGGCCAGGATAACCCCGTCCTTGGTGCACTGGAGGTCCGACTCAAGATAGTCGGCCCCCATTTCGCGGGCCCAGCGCCAGGCGCTCTCGGTTTCTTCCGGCGCCCAGTAGGTGGAACCCCGGTGAGCCATTACCGCATATGGGGGAACGTTTTCGTTAACGGCGAAGGACGGCCCGCTCCCATTGGAACAGGCCGTCAGGGCGGCAACTGCCGCCATCAGTGAAAAGAACGGTTTCATGGCGCTCTATTTGACCATTCCGCTGAAGCCCATGAAGGCCAGGGCCAGGATGCCCACGCTGATGATGGCGATGGGAACACCCTTGAAGGCCTTGGGCACATCGTTCAGGGCAAGATGCTCCCGGATACCCGCGAAGATAACCATGGCCAGGCCGTAACCCAGGGACGTGGCAAAGGCATATACCAGGGCCTGACCCAGGTTGAGCATGCCGCCGGGCACGAAGGAGAACTGTTTGGTAACCACGTTGATGGCCACACCCAGCACGGCGCAGTTGGTGGTGATCAGGGGCAGGAAGATACCCAGGGCCTGGTACAGCGAAGGGCTCACCTTCTTGAGGACGATTTCCACCATCTGCACCAGAGCCGCAATCACCAGGATGAAGGCGATGGTCTGCAGGAAAGTAAGGCCGAAGGGCACCAGGAGGTATGTGTTGATGAGGTACGTGACCAGGGTGGCCAGCGTTATCACGAAGCACACGGCCATGGACATACCCGTAGCAGTGGACAGCTTGTTGGAAACTCCCAGATAGGGGCAGATACCCAGGAACTGGGCCAGGACGATATTGTTGACGAAAATCGCCGAGATGATAATCAGAAAGTACTCCATAGCCTAGTTCTTTTTAAACAGTTTGTTGAACAGGACCATCAGGTATCCCAGGCACAGGAAGGCGCCCGGGGCCATTACGAAGGCCAGCATGCCGTCGTGTCCGCCGACGAAGTTCCAGCCGAAGGCGCTGCCGGAGCCCAGGATTTCCCGGACCAGGCCCAGCACCGTGAGCGAGCAGGTAAAGCCCAGACCCACACCCAGGCCGTCGCAGGCGCTTTCCAGCACCCCGTGCTTGTTGGCGAAGGCTTCGGCACGGCCCAGCACGATGCAGTTCACCACGATAAGCGGGATGAACAGGCCCAGCGTTTCGTACATGGCCGGCGTATAGGCCTGCATCAGGAACTGCAGCAGGGTAACGAAGGTGGCAATGACCACAATGTACACCGGAATGTGCACTTTGTCCGGCACCACCGGGGCGATGGCCGATATGGCCATGTTGGACAGAACCAGCACGAACAGGGTGGCTAGACCCATGGACATGCCGTTGACGGCCGATGTTGTGGTGGCCAGCGTAGGGCACATGCCCAGCAGCAATACGAAGGTAGGGTTGTTCTTGACAAGCCCGTCACCGATCAGTTTCAGTTTACTCATTGCTCTGTCCTCCTATCTTTTTGAACGTATCCAGGGCATTGGCCACGGCCTGCGTATAGGCACGTGAGGTAATGGTGGAAGCCGTGATGGCGTCCACATCTCCGCCGTCCTTTTTCACGGACAGGATCTTGGAAGCCGGGTCGAACCCCTTCCACTGTTCCATGAACTTCTGGTCCGTATTGCACTTGGCGCCCAGGCCCGGCGTTTCCGACTGGGACAGCACGGATGTGTTGTACACTACCCCGTCCGGAGTAATGCCCACCATGAGCGTAAGGTTGCCGCCGAAGCCCACCGTGGTGGATTCAATGGCGTAGCCCACCACCTGGCCGTCCTGGCCGGTGGCTACGTAATACTTTCCGTCGGCATGGTATTCGGTTTTACCGAACTCGGGAAGCACCTGGGCGATGGCGCGGTTGGTCTTTTCGGCCACTGCCTTTTCAATGGGATCCTTGGTAACGGCATAGGCCCCGCCCAGGAGCGCAGAGCACACCAGGCAGGTTACGCCCAAGACCAGCACCATATTCGTAAGATTGGATTTTACTGCCATGGCTTATTTCCTCCCGAATTTTTTCTGTTTGAAGCCCATGTTGATGAGCGGGACAACAGAGTTCATGATAAGGATGGCGAAAGAAACGCCTTCCGGATAAGAACCGAAGTAACGGATCATCATGGTAATGAAGCCGATGCCCGCGCCGAAGATTACCCCTCCCCAGACGGACATCGGGGAAGTGACGTAATCCGTAGCCATGAAGCAGGCTCCCAGGATGAGACCGCCGCTGAGCAGGTTGAACAGCGGGTCCGTGAAACGGTCCGGATTGATGCCCCAGAAAATGAGGGCCGTCAGCGCTACCGAGGCAAAGATGCTGAGCGTAATCCAAGGTTTGATGACCTTGCGGATGCAGAGGTACAGCCAGCCCACCAGCAGGGCGATGGCGCAGACTTCACCGGAGCTGCCGCCCAGGTTGGCCAGCAGCATATCGGCGTAGTTGTAGCCGCCCGACGCCATGATATCCTTCACGGAAAGGCCCTGCAGGAGACCTTCCTGCACGGCACCCAGCGGGGTGGCACTGGAAATGGCATCCAGGCCGAAAAGGGCCTGCGGGTCCTTCCAGGTGGTCATGTAAGTGGGGAAGGAAACCAGCAGGAATACACGGCCGACAAGGGCGGGGTTCCAGATGTTCTGGCCAAGGCCGCCGAAGCTGAGCTTGGCCACTCCGATGGCCAGGACAGAACCAACGAAGACCACCCACCAGGGCGTGGTGTAAGGCAGATTCATACCCAGAAGAATACCCGTAATCACCGCGGAAAGGTCTCCGATAGTGGAGGGTTTCTTGAGCATAAACTTGGTGATGGCCCATTCCAGCAACACGCAGGAAATCACGCTTACCGCTATCACATCCATCTGGCGGAATCCGTAGAAAAGGATGGAGCAGAGTATGGCGGGCATCAGTGCAATCAGCACATCCAGCATCAGGCGCCGGGTGGTGTCCTTGCTGTGGATATGAGGAGAAGGAGATACTAATAACTTGCTCATAATCGGTTACTTTTTAGCGGCTTCAGCGGCGGCCTTGGCGGCTGCCGCACGGGCACGGATGGCACTCAGCACAAAGCCCTTGCCCACGCGGATGTTGTCCAGCAGCGGGATTTGGGCGGGGCAGGAATACAGGCAGCAACCGCACTCGATGCAGTCCTGGGCGGCGTTGGCTTCGCAGGCGTCCCAGTCCTTGGCTTTGGAAAGCTTGTTCAGCAGGAACGGTTCCAGGCCCATCGGGCAGGCATCGGCACATTTTCCGCAGCGGATACAGTGGGTTTCAGGAGCGCGGCGGGTCTGTTTTTCCGTCAGGAACAGCAGGGCGCCGGTTCCTTTCACCGTGGCGGCATCCAGATTGGCAACGGCCCGGCCCATCATGGGACCGCCGCTGATAATCTTCGCCGCCTCTTCCGGAACGCCACCCAGATAGTCTATGATGTAGCGGAGGGGCGTACCCACGCGCACCAGCAGATTGGCCTGTTTGGGGAAGCATTCGCCCGTTACGGTTACAGAATTGTCTACGATGGGCTTGTTCTTCTGAACGGCATCGTACACGGCCAGTGCGGTGGCCACGTTCTGCACCACGGCGCCTACGCTGATGGGGAGGGCGCCGGAGCCCACCTGACGGTGCATAACGGCGTCTATGAGCTGTTTTTCACCGCCCTGCGGGTACATCATCTTCATTACCATCACGTCTATGCCGCTGTAACCCAGTTTGGCAATGACTTCCCGGATATGGGCGATGGCCTCGGGCTTGTTCTCTTCGATGGCAATGGTGCAGGGGACATCACCCATGGCCTTTTTCAGGAGGGCGGCACCCACCACCACCTGCTCTCCCTTTTCCAGGAGGGTGCGGAAGTCGGAGGTAAGGTACGGCTCGCACTCGCAGCCATTGATGATTACGCGTTCGCACTTGGAACCCGGAGGCGGGCTCAGTTTCACGTGCGTGGGGAAGGTGGCGCCGCCAAGGCCCACCACGCCGCCCAGGCGAATCTTGTCGATAATGGCCTTGGGGTCTTCGGGAATGGCGGTGACAAGGGTATCGGACGTGTCGATGCCCTCCAGCCACTCGTCTCCCTCCACCGCAATCTCGATGTGCGTGGAGAGACGGCCGGCCAGATCGGCCCGGGGGCCGATGGATTTAACCGTTCCGGAAACGGAGGAATGGATGAAGGCGCCTACGAAGCCGCCCGGCTCCGCAATCACCTGACCCACTTTCACTTTGTCTCCCACAGCCACCACCGGCACGGAAGGCGCGCCGATATGCTGGGCAACGGACAGGTACACCGAAGGAGCCAGCGGGAGCTGTTCGATGGGGCACTCCCGGGAAATCTTGTTGTCGTGCGGATGGACACCGCCGATGGAGAATGTATGCTTACTCATCTTTCTTTTCCTCCTTCTTTTGGGATTCAGCTGCCTCTTTAGCTTTCTGCTGACGCATCTTGATGCGCTCCTTCACGGCATCCTTGTCAAGCGGCTTCGGGAAATTGACGCCGTGGATGGCACCGGTGGGGCACATGGCCTCGCACTCCCGGCAGAGTTTGCACTTGGACGGGTCGATATAGGCCAGGTTGTTCTCGAACACGATGGCCTCGTGCGTACAGGTTTTGGCGCAGATGCCGCAGCCGATGCAGGCGCTGGCGCACGCCTTCTTGGCCACAGGGCCTTTCTCCTTGTTGACGCAGGAGACGAACTCGCGCATGCCGCGCGGTCCCTGGGGGCGAAGTTCGATAATCCGCTTGGGACAGGCTTTCACGCAGGCGCCGCAGGCGGTGCACTTCCCCTGGTCCACCACCGGCAGGCCGGTGACCGGATCCATGGACAGGGCGCCGAACTGGCAGGCCGCCACGCAGTCTCCGCAACCCAGGCAGCCGAAAGAGCAGCCCGTGTCTCCGGTGTACAGGAGAGACTTGACATAGCAGGAGGAGAAGCCGTCGTACTCGTTCACCTTGGGCCGGGCCTCGCAGGTGCCGTTGCACCGGACCACGGCCACCTGGGGCGCCTTGGCCTGGACCTCATAGCCCAGGATGGCCGCCACCTTGGCCATGGTTTCGTTGCCGCCCACCGGGCAGAACTGGCTGTCCAGGTTGGGCGCCTTTACGGCCGCTTCCGCGAACGCGCGGCAGCCGGCAAAGCCGCAGCCGCCGCAATTGGCACCAGGCATCACCTTCTCCACCTCGTCAATCCGGGGGTCTTCCTCCACCTTGAACTTCTTGGCCACCAGGAACAGGACCAGGGCCAGCAGAAGTCCCAGCAGGGTGACCACCGCAATCGTCCAAATGATGATGTTAACCATAAATTATCCTTTTATTGTAAATACATATTCCTTCTTGAGCCGGTTCCGGAAAAGCCACAGCAGCAGGTAGTAAACCGCTACGGCCCCTATTCCGGAGAGTCCTGCCGGAACCTCAGCCACTCCCAGGGCCACCAGGCCCAGGATAACACCAAGCAAAACCACCAGCGGCAGGAAATAGCCCAGCCACACGGCCTTCATTCCCATGGAGGCTTTCAGCACCACCTCCACCTCGTCCCCCACGCCATAGGAGGCATACGGGTTTGTGGGCACCTGAACGGCCTTTTCCGTAACATCGGCCATTCCGCAGAGGCCCGCCGCATGGCACTGCCCGCAGGCGGCATGCTGCTCGATAGCCACCGTGGTGGTCTGGGGCGTTATCCGGACAATCCGGCCTTTATGGCTTACGTCCTGTTTCATTTCGATATCACGGAGGTCATGGGATACAACAGATTCTCATGGGCCTTCAGGGTGCCTTTCATGGCGCCCACCCGGAGAGGGGCCCAGAAGGCTACCGGAACCTGGTTCCCGTCGTCCGACAACCATATTTTCACATCCTCATCCCCCTGGAACATAGCGCCTTTCACAACTGTGCAGCGCAGGTAATTGCACCGGACCTGACCCATCCCCTTCACTTTAACCGTCTCCTTTCCCATGTTGATAAGGGAGATTTGGAAGATGGTGTCGTCGATGGCGAAATGGAGCCCGTAAGGCTTTCCAATGTCCATTTTGGACACATCCATCTGCCGAAGGCAGAAAACGAGGGAAGGAACGTCGCACACGCAGTCCACCAGCGGAATCTCCAAGTTCCTTTCCCCATGGGAGGTACGTTCCACATAGGCATGGATTATCCGCTCGTCCCAGTCGTATTGAAACCGGTTATAGGCCGCATAGGTGCCCTCGTGCGTGTCCCGGATGCATTTCTCCGGGCGGAGGGTCTTGGGCTGGAACCAGCCTTCGAAATGCTCCCGGATCTTGAAGAAGACGTCGAAGAAAGGGGCTGTCCGGGCCGTAACGTCACTGTGGAAGAGGGTCTCCTTTCCCAACTTGGTGTTTTCCACGGCAATTCTGGCCGTTGCCACCTCCGTGTTTACCGCCCCCCACTTATAGGAAATGCCGAATGAGAGCACCTCATCGGCATCAAAGACTTTGCGGTCCGAGAAAGGGATGCAGGTGTAGCGTTCCTGCGCCCAGGATGTGAGGGTAAAGAAAACGGCGCATATGACAAGAAGGCGGCGCATCACTAGAACTCACCCTGCTGATCGAAGTTATAACTGTCTCCGGCCACAGCGCTGTTGACCCCGCTGGCCACCGGTTCCTGCGTGGCGTACATATCCAGGCTCTGGTCCGGTTCCACGAATTTCACCTGCGATGACTTGTATTTCATTTCAATGTCGCAAACCTCTCCGTTACGGTGCTTGGCAATGACCAGATAGGCCTTCTCCTTGTCTTCCGGGTTGTCCGACATGCCCACGAAGTCCGGGCGGTGGATGAAGATGACCATATCCGCATCCTGCTCGATGGATCCGGATTCACGGAGGTCGCTCAGCTGCGGCTTGCCGGTGCCGCCCGTACGCTGCACGGCATTACGGGACAACTGGGACAAGGCGATGATGGGGATGTTGAGTTCCTTGGCCGTTGCCTTGAGGGTACGGGAGATGGCCGCCACCTCCTGCTCCCGCAGGCCCCGAAGCTCCGCCGGGCCCTGCATGAGCTGCAGATAGTCCACCACGATAAGGCGGACGCCCTTCTGCTTGACCAGACGCTTGGCCTTGGTGCGGAACTCCATGATGGGAATACCCGGCGTGTCGTCTATGTAGAGGGGAGCCTTGGACAGCCGCTTGAGCGTGTCTTCCAGCTGCACCCACTCGTAACTTTCCAGCTTGACGCCGCCCTTGATCTTTTCTCCGGACAGGCCGGACTCCGTGGTAATGAGGCGTTTACCCAGCTGGTCTGCGCTCATTTCCAGCGAGAACACGGCCACCGGCATATTGGCTTCTACGGCCGCGTTACGGGCGATGTTCAGGGCGAAGGCCGTCTTACCCACGGACGGACGGGCGGCCAGGATGATAAGGTCGCTCTTCTGCCAGCCCTGGGTGACCCGGTCCACGGAATGGAACCCGGACGGAACGCCGGACAGGCCGGTTTGCTGCTGCAGTTCCTGCAGGTTGTCCAGGACGGAATTGATGATGGAGCCGATATCCTGGACATCCCGCTTCACATTGTTCTGGATGGCGGCGAAGACCTTGGACTGGGCGTTGTCTATCAAATCGTCCACATTGGTGGATTCGTCGTACGACTGCTTGAGAATCTCGTACGAAGCCGTTATCAAATCCCGCTGGATGGTCTTCTGCTTGAGGATTTTGATATAATACTCGATGTGGGCGGCCGCGCCGATGTTCTGGGACAGCCGGGCCAGTACTACCGGGCCTCCCACCACCTCCAGGTTCCCTTTGGTGCGGAGCTTCTCGCTTACGGTTACCAGGTCTATGGACACGTGCTCGTTCACGAGCTCCGACATGGCCTCGAAAATCATCCGGTGCTGAGGGTCGTAGAAGCAGGAGGGGGTGAGCTCCTCCATGGATTCGTCTATGGTGGACGGTTCCACCAGCATGGCACCCAGCACAGCCTCCTCCACATCCAGGGCCTGAGGGGGCTTGTTCCCCATCAGCGTCTCCAGATTGAGCGGCTGTTCCTGACGGAATTTCTTGCGGGACGGCTCCGGCATAACGGGGGTCTATTCGAAGTCCGGATTGATGATGATGCGGCCGCAATGCTCGCAGATGATGAGCTTGCGGTTGGAGGCAATCTCTACGCGGCGCTGCGGAGTAATGGTGTTGAAGCAGCCTCCGCAAGAGTCGTTGTTGTAGATGCCCACCACGGCCAGGTGGTTGTGCACGCTGGCGCGGATGCGCTCGTATGCGCTCATGGTGCGGGCGTCAATCTTGGCGGCGCATTCTTCCCGGCGCTTGAGCAGCACGGCCTCTTCCTTGGAAGTGGATTCCACGATGGTGTCCAGTTCTTCCTTCTTGGCCTTGAGGTCGTCCGAACGCATGGTAAGGCGGTCTTTCACCTCTTCCAGCTGCCCCTTCAGGACGCCGATTTCCGCGCGGGTATCCACAATCTTCTTCTCCTCAATCTGGCGGAGAAGTTCCTGGTTTTCGATTTCCTTGTTCAGGGAATCGTATTCGCGGGAATTGGAAATGGTTTCCAGCTGGCGCTGATACTTTTCGATGGTGCTTTCGTGCTCCGAGATGGCCAGTTTTGCATCGGCTATATTGCGGTTCATCTGGTCCATGGTGGCCGACAGGGCGGCGCTGCGCTCCTTAAGGTTGGCGATTTCCTCTTCCAGGGCGGCTACCTCTGCGGGGAGTTCTCCGCGCAGCTGGATAATCTTGTCAATCTCGGAATCCGCGGCCTGCAGTTCGTAAAGGGTCTTGAGCTTTTCCTCTACGGGCATATCGGAATCGGCGAAACTCTTCTGCAGGGACACAAAAGTTTCTCTCTTGTCGATAGGTGCCTCCACTTTCTTGGCGGCGGTGGTTTTCTTGGTGGTTGCCATAAATTATGAATAGATTTATTTTTTATAACCCAAAATAGTGGACAGGGTTGCTCCTGCCCAGGCGGCTGCTTTTGCAACTTGCAAAGTTAGGAAAATTTTTCCTTATCTGGGCTAAGAAAATGTCTACAATCTCCACTTCGCTCTCAAAATGGCCGATATCCATGACCATGAAACCTTCCAGGGTAAAGAATTGGTGATAGGAGACATCGGCCGTGATGTACAGCTGAGCCCCGGCCCGAAGGGCCAGGTCCAGTTCTCCCCCACCGCCGCCGCCCATGAGGGCCACCCTCCGGATGGGACCTTCCAGGGGCTTGGAACTGCGGATTACCTGCAGGCCGAACCGCTCCCGCACGAACGCCAACGCTTCCGTTCCCGTCCTGGGTTCCGGCCAGTTGCCCACGCAGCCCAGGCCGAACCCCTCCGGGCCCGGTTCCAGGAACTCTACATCGGTGAGCCCCAGCCGGCGGGCCATGGCGCCGCTTACGCCTTCCATCACCTTGTCGGCCGTGGTGTGGGCGGCATACACCGCCACGCCGGCCTTCACGGCCTTCATCACCGCAGCCCCCACCGGGTCTTCGGCATGGATGCGGCGGATGCCCTTGAAAATAAGCGGATGGTGCGTGACCACCATGTTGCAGTTCTTCTGCACCGCCTCTTCAATGAGTTCCGGGGTGCAGTCGAAGCCCACCAGCACACCGTGGACTTCGTCCTCCGGAGAGCCTATCAGGAGCCCGCTGTTGTCCCAGCTCTCCTGGATGCCGAGAGGCGCAAATTCCTCCAGCACCCGGGTAATGTCCCCTACTCTCATAACGCCTTCCTCACAGCCTTCAGTTCCGCCTGGATTTCCTTCAGGATGGTAAGCGCCTTCACGCGTTTTTCCACGCTGCGGCGGTCTTCCTGCAGTTTCAGGGCGGCGCCCTCCAGGGTGAGGCCCTGTTTCTTGATCAGAAACTGGATCTGCTGCAGGGTTTCCACATCTTCCTGGTGGTACAGCCGGTTTCCCTTGGCATTCCGGTCCGGTTTGATGAACTTCTCGAAATAATTGCTCCAGTAGCGCACTGCCGACGGATTCTCTCCCAGCAGCTGAGCCACTTCTCCCATAGTGTATATTAATTTGGCCATAGTGTTACAAATATAACAAATATTCCTTGTCACAGGCACGTTTTGGGCCGATTTCCTGCCCAAACCTTGGTGTTTCGCTCATTTGGGCAGGTTTTGGGCCGATTTCCTGCCCGAATAGGAATTGACTATTCCTTCCGGGCTGGCTGGTGCGAAAAAGAGCGGCGGGGGCCCTCGGCCTCCAGCCAGTAGTCGGCGTCAAACGCTTCTCCCGGGAACCGGTACGGCCCCTCATGGTCTATGCAGAACGCCATGTACGTAATGGGCAACCCCATCTCCAGGAACATCTTCTCGTAGAACGTCTGTACCTGGGTAACCTCTGCGGGTGCATCGATGGGCTGGTGATAGATGTCGGTTCCCTGTGCCGAAACGGACAGCCCATTCACCCGGCAGACAGCCCGGGTGTATTCGTACAGGAAACGGGAGTCGGTTTTGAGGTGGATGAGGCCGCCGGGAGTCAGGAACTTGCGGTAGCGTTCCAGGAAGAGCGGCGAGGACAGGCGGCTGTTTTCCGAACCGTGCAGCTGGGGGTCTGAGAACGTGAGCCAGATCTCCGACACCTCGCCGGGGCCGAAGAACGCGTCAATAAACTCTATGCGAGTACGCAGGAAAGCCACGTTGGGCAGCGCCTGCTCCGTAGCGTACTTGGCCCCTTTCCAGAGCCTTGCACCCTTGATATCCACGCCGATATAATTGATTTCCGGATGCCTCAGAGCCAGGGCGATGGTGTAATCCCCCTTGCCGCAGCCCAGTTCCAGCACAATGGGATGGTTGTTCCCGAACATTTCGGCCCCCCATCGGCCTTTGACGGGATGGTCCCGGAGCTTCAGCTCCCGCGAACCCGGCGCCTTGTCCAGCACATCCGAGGCCGACGGCTGAAGCAGGCAGCGGAAGGTCTCATTCTCGGCGAACTTGCGGAGCTTCCCGTGTCCCATAGCCTAGAGGTTTGTAGTGATTTCCAGACCCAGGCCGCGGAGAACCCCCCGGCCGCCGGAATACGGCACCGTCACCGAAAGCTTCCACACTCCCGGTTCCACCGGGCGCACACCCGTCCGGTACACCTGGTAAACCTGACGGGAAAACAGCAGCGAACGGCCCTCCAGGGGCATATAGACATTTTCCGTGAAGACAGAATCCGAGGGCGACGTCCAGGTTACCCTCAGCGGCAGTTCCCGGGCCGATGCCAATTCGGACGGCATCCCGTCCAGCCGCGTGTAAAAGGCGAAATCGTAAGTGGCGGTGGAATCCGAAAGGTTGGCCTGGAATTCGTACGGACCGGGCGCGGCGATGAACCGCTCCTCCGAAAAAGGAGCCTGGCAGCCGGCCGCCAGAAGCAGCACGGAAAACAGGGCTACAATACGGTTTTGCATTTATTCGGCTTTCGGGGCTTTCTGGCCACGGTTGCGGTTGCGGTTCTTGCGGCGGCGCTTTTTCTTTTCCTGGTCGAACCGGTTGATGGCGTCGTCCCCCACCGCCGTAATGAACTCCGGCGTGGAGAACTCTTCCTGGCGGAGCGTGGAAGGGCGCTCTCCCCGGCGGTTCATTTCCTGGATTTCCCGAACTTCGTCGGCCGGCAGCGGGAACATCTGGGCCAGCGAGCCCTTCTCGTAGGAGAAGTACAGGGTTTCGGCCAGGATGTCCGTCTTCACCAGCCAGGCCTGACCGTCTTCGAACTCGAGCGGTTCCGTTACCTTGGGAATCCGGGAATGGGCGTCCAGATAGGCCGCCACCTCGTAATTGAGGCAGCATTTGAGCTTGCCGCACTGGCCCGCCAGCTTCTGGGGGTTCAGGGAAAGGTCCTGTGCCCGGGCGGCCGACGTGGTGATGGACTTGAACTCCGTGATGTAGTTGGCGCAGCAGAGTTCACGGCCGCACACGCCCAGACCCCCGATAAGGCCGGCCTCCTGGCGGGCGCCGATCTGCTTCATCTCTACCCGGATGTGGAACTCCTCGGCAAAGTCCTTGATGAGCTGGCGGAAGTCTACCCGGCCGTCGGCAATGTAGTAGAAGATGGCCTTGGTGCCGTCTCCCTGGAATTCCACGTCCCCGATTTTCATCTCCAGGCCCAGGTTGGCCGCCAGTACGCGGGAACGGATCATGGTTTCCTGCTCCCGGGCAATGGCCTCCTGCCAGCGTTCGATGTCGAAGGGACGGGCCTTCCGGTATATCTTGCGGATTTCGGTCTTTTCCGGGTCTATGCCCCGGCACTTCATCTGACGGCCCACGATAGGGCCTTCCAGCGTGACGATGCCCAGGTCGTGCCCCGTGGCGGCTTCCACCACCACCAGGTCTCCGGTTTTCACACTCTGTCCCGAGGCGTTCTGGTAGATGCCTTTGCGGGTATTCTTGAAGCGAACCTCAAAATAGGAGTCGAACTGCTCCTGCGGGATGCCTTTCAAGTAGTCGTACACCTCCAGTTTGCAGCAGCCCTGGCGGTAGCGGATGTCCCGCTCTCCGGTCTGCTCGTCCGTGGTGACCATACAGCCCCGGAAACAGTCGAATTGGATGGATTCGTTGGTCAGGTCCATTTTACACGCGTATATAGAGTTGGTTCACCAGGTCGGTGAACAGGATTTTCTGGTTTACATTGCGCTCCACCATCAGCCGCGCACGGTCCAGGCAGGCAAGGGACAGCCGGGGGAACGTGGGCTTCAGGGAAGCGGCCATCTGCCGGTAGAAGGCTTCCTCGTCCGGGGGAACGTTCACCAGAGACGGCAGGTTCTGCTGCAGCAGAAAGATGTTGCGGAGCCCCTCGGAAGCCACCCGGCAGAACGCTTTCTGCCGTTCGCGCGATTCCAGGGACGCCAGGGCTTCGCCGGTTTCCAGGGCGCCGAGAAGGTCCCTGGCCACCAGGGCGTTCAGGAGGTCGTGGAACAAATCGGCCAGAACCGTGTTGCCGGCCGCTTCCTGCGCATGGACCTCCCTTTCGGCTTCCGGGGACAGCGGCTGCACCCGCAGTTGCAGGCAACGGGAAGAGATGGTGACCAGCACCTTTTCCGGTGCATGGGTGATGAGCAGGAAAAGGGTGTTCTCCGGCGGCTCCTCCACCATCTTCAAAAGGGCATTGGCCGCCTGCATGTTCAGTTTTTCCGGCAGGTACAGCACCACCGTACGGTATCCGCCCTCCACGGCCGAGAGGGACAGTCGGTCCAGCACGGAACGGGCCTCGTGCACGGAAATGTTGCTTTGCTTCCCCTCTATGCCGATGGCCGAATACAGCTCGTTCTCAAAGAAGTACGGGTTTTCCAGGAGGAGCTTCCGGAACGGGCCGATGAACTGGAGCGAGACGGGCTTGTCCGGCCCTGCCACGGGAAAGACAAAATGGATGTCCGGATGGATGAGTTTCTGC